>Ga0228710_1009977_pt1 | contig 12908 bp, 8 predicted proteins | sample MedpolnodulmetaG_FD_177995 | JGI IMG/M metagenome (GOLD analysis project Ga0228710, IMG submission 177995) | Root nodule microbial communities from Medicago polymorpha collected in Santa Monica, California, United States - pink nodules | ecosystem: Host-associated > Plants > Roots > Nodule...
GAATTAAAATATAAATTTGTAAACTTTTTCAATAATTTAAGCTTTATTAGTATACATTAATTTTTTGCATATATAAATGTATTATTATAAACTAGAATAGAAATATGATTCAATATATATTCGAATTCCCTAAAACCTCGTGTTGATTATCAAAAGAGAGTTTAATCTAATTGAACTATCAGTTCGCTAGTTCATTTAAACTTATATCACATTGCTTAATTAAAGATGTTCATAAGATATAAGCTTTTAAACAGGCTAGCAGGTCGTATCAAGCTTTCAGAAGGTCAGACTTAGACTTTAAAAAAATATGGCAGGCCAAACTTAGGCCTTGCAAAGTTTAGCTCGGCCTAGCCTATTCCCATCCCTAGTGTGAAGTATCAATTTTACTTATTCTCATTGATTCTTTTGCTGTTTAAAATAAATAAAAAATAAAATAAGCAACACATAGAAACACAATTTCTCTTCAAAATAAACAGATATTGAGAAATAAATAAAGAGTAATAATTTCATGAAGACAAAATATAGAAATAATTCCTCCTCAGTCTTCACACAACTGATATGATACAACTAACTATCGTAGAAATAACTATGCAAACATAATTATTAAAATGAAAAAAAAAACTTTATAACAGTGATTTTTCAAAAAAGAAAAACCTATTCTACCTAGAGTATTACACTAATAAATATACTAAGGTAAGAATTTGGTAACTATAAAACTGAACTAAACGTTAGATAATTCTTTGGTCAACAAATGTTTGACCTTTTATTCTAATTGGTTTTAAACTCAATTTAAAACTTCTTTTTGTCAATTTATTTGTTCATTAGGTCTATAATCATTCTACCTATTACACTAAAAAATATATTAAAATTCTTGCGGTGGTTTTTCACGGAATACAAATGTTCTTTTCTTGCTATTCTTCGACAATGGTCTTCACTCTTCATAATAACAAGTTTTTCTCTTATTAAAAATAGAACAAATTAGAATCAGAAAAATATTCTCTTAATATTTTGCATTAATAACAAAGTATACATCTAGAATAACAATCTTAAAAAAGAGGTATGGAGCACTCTTGAAAGATGTGTGTGAGAGAGAGTGAGAGATTTGACGGTATTTCATAATCTAGTCTATGTATTGACATTATTTTGTTAGATGTTTTTTGTTCAGAAAGTTTTGGAGTTGAAATGAATGGCAGCAAAATCTTGACCATTGCTTTGAATAGTGGACCTCTTTTGTGGTGTTAGGAAGATGGAAGGAAATTTGTTACAGCAACAGCAACATCTTTGTATAAACCATTCCAACCTGTTGTTATTCAAGGGAAGGGGAGGACAAGAAAAGTGGTTAGTGTTGTCTTGTTATAGCATTAAACCTATAGAGCTCTTATACACATACTACCTTAGGTGGCATACACCTTTCAACACCCACACACAATTGCGACAAGTGGCAAAAACATTGAAAGAAGAGATGAGAGAATGCGATGATGTGATATGAAATTACTAAACTATCCCTGACACATGAAAGGTGTATGAAAAAGGATGTCTATCTATCTTTTTCCAAACCGATATATAAATAAGGGTAATTCTAACTTAAATTCTTAGGATACAAGTTAAGCATTAAACCCATATATAAATAAGGGTAATTCTAACTTGAATTCTTAGAATACAAGTTAAGTAGTTAAAAAAGAATTTTTTAAAAATTATATTAAAATGATACCTTTTTCAGTTTTTAAGATGTTGAATACAAAATTTTCAATGTTACATTTTATATTTGACTTTTTACAATTGCCTTTAAGACGCAAGTTAGAATTTTTAAATAATTAAAATGTTTTAATATTTATTCCATTTGATTTGACCGGTGTTGCAGGTATTTTCAAGAAAGAATGTTTTTGGAATGACATGAGTTCGATGCAGTAAAATAGATGAATTGAATGAATTTAAATTTGAATTTGGTTGTTAATTGATGTATCAAAACAAACTATCAATCAATCATCAATTCATTAAAAAAACTGGGAAAAAAATTAGATACAAAACATCTACTAAAAATAAAAATTATCTAATTCATCAATTATTCATATTTTAATAGATGAATATTCATCCATTCGGTTTATAAAAGTATATTAAAATTCTAGACCAAAAAAAAAATTATTTAAAATTATTTTAATGGCTGAATACCTTTTAAATAAATTACATCTTCAACGGGTAAATATTTCAAAAAAAAAAAACTACTAAAACAGAAAACCATTAAAAAACAAAATATAAGTTTTTATTTAAAAAAAGAATCATTGTATTAATTAAGAAAATATTTACATACTTCCTCGGTCTTATTTATAAGAAATATTTGACTTTTTTGATTCATTGCATAAATAATGTATTTGGTCTATATTCTAGACAAGATACATTAATTACACAATGAATCTAAAAAGTCAATTTTTTTTTTATAAATAAGACCGGAGAGAGTATAATTTATTTTAATTAAAAAATATTTATATATTATAAAATTACTGATGAGATGGTGGTCAACTCTACAACACAATTTTGACAAAAAAAAAAAAAACTCTAGAGCACAACCGTCTCTGATGGTTGTCCACAAAAGAGCTCTGACGACCCACATTAGAACTCTGGTCACATCATTGCGGTGCTCCGATGGTCTACAATGGAGCTTCAATGTTGGCCGCCCATCACTATCATTTTTAATTTCTAGTTTTTTTAATATATTTTAATTAAAATATTTCAAACTAATTTAACAATTTAAAAAATAAAAATTAGTTTTTTTTAAAATATATTTTTAATAAATTTTTATATAAATCTATTTTACTTATATAAAAAATAAAACAAATTTGTTTTTTTAAATAGTGAAAATGATTCATCGAGTTTCATCACAAAAAATGATCCATTGATATTAAAAAAAATGTTGGATGGATTGAATCAAATTCATTGACAACTTTATTGTATAATGAATAAATTAGGAAACTATAGTTAGATAGATGGTGGATTAGTGGATTAAATTACTACCTCTAAAACGACCTAAACTTTAACAACCAGTCAAAAAACTTATTGAACTACTAGTCTTTTTTTTGGTGGTGTCTGGAGTTCGAACCCCAGACGTTGTATATATTATGTATTGTCCTTACCGACTGAGTTAAACTCACGTGGACATTGAACTACTAGTCTAGTCTAGAACACAACATAGGGAGTTGAAGCATATAGATGATTTTAATTTTTAAACTATATATGAAAAGTTTCGATCAAACTTCCACATGCAATACAATGATCCAGTAACTTGATTAATACGTTAAGTGTAAATTTGTCACCTAAGACTTCCCATGCCATGAAATGGAAGTAAAGAAAAGAGATTGAGATTTGAGACTTACAAGTCCTTGAGGCATGTACTCTTGGATTCCAATTCTGAAGGATCTTGGCGATCAACTGAAAATACTGATGGCACATTCGTAGTAGGAGAATCAAATGTCTTGTTTAGATGCAGAAGGGGAAGATTTTCAGAAGTCGATGTTGGAGTCGAGAAAGGTGAAGATGAAGTTGAAGAAGTTGAGAAAGAGTATCTACTATTTCCAGCTCCATAACTAATGGGGAGTGGAGAGGGAGGTGTAGGAGGTGATGATGTTGGAGACTCCCATTCTAACTCTAAACTCATACTATTATTATTATTATTAATCAACAACATTATTATTAATATTCATTCATAAACTCTAAAATCATTCACTTTTACTCATTCTCCTTAATTTGCTTATGTTTCAAAAGTGATTTCCCTATCTTACTTTGAAAATAAAATCAGAGTTTTGAGTATATGCATAATCCAACTAACCGTCAAGCCAAATTACAATGTAAAGTACCAAACATCTGCTTATTATCACTCAGTCAAACCTTAGTTAGTTTGAGTTTGACTATCAGCTTGAGAACACCTATTTCTTTCAAATCCATTTTAGAGGTTAGTTGCTTAACAGTTAACACTATTAAAGAAATATGTTTTCTTAACAATCCTTAACTATATATGCATATGATATGACAGACCTACGCATCCTATTATTAATTGAATTTTGTAATAAGAAAACACTTATCAATTATCAAATCATTTTTCTTTTGGTGTGAATAGAATATCTTTACGCGCAACCGTAGATATTAATTCCTTAAATCGGTTTTACCATAAGGCAAACCTCTCCTTAAGATATTTATGTCTTTTGATCCTTTGAAACTAATTTTATTCTTTTGGTTTGTCACTTTTCGAAAAATCTTCCAATGTTGCATTTCACCAAGGTGGCGACAAAGTAAGAAAAACTTAAAGTGCGTTTGCGAGTTGAATTTTGAAGGAAAATTTTGGAGGATTACTTATATATTTTAAGGTATATTTGATATTTAAAAAAAGAATAAAAGAAAAAATAATACATGAACAACCTTTTTAATGACAAATGTTAGTATGTTAATTATTATGTTGTTATTAACTTTTTAACTAGTTTTAATCTTTTAATTCAACCACATGCTAAAACACTCTTTCTAAAAAATAAGTGGATCTATTTTAGCAAATGCTTGTGGGAGTTGCTAACTTACACCCGCTTATTTTTTTAGAAGCAGTATTTTAGCTACATTCACTTTAAGATGTATTAAACAACTTTTTAGTTATATCTTTGCTAAAACACATCTTAATAAAAACTAGTGGGTGTATCCTAGCAAACCCCAATATAATAATATACCACAAATTTTACCTTAAAAAACCATAAATCTTACCTTTAATTATATATCAAAATATAGACTTTAATACTTCAAAATTACCCCTCCAAAATCTTAAAAAAACCAACTCCGCATACAAACCCCCATACTTCAAATTATTCCTCAACAAAAGAAGTACGCATGTATAAATGAAGGAGAATGCTAACCATTGCTCTTGTGGCATTGGATAAGGTGATAAAAATAGAAATATAGTATTGGAAAATGGTGAAAAGTGATAAATTTAACTTTTTAATGGTCAAAATGTTGTTAAAACCAATGCAAACATACTACTTTTGGCTTCCTTAACATTGCCCTCAAGGCAATGGTTAGAAAGGCCCATAAATGAAAGACATAAGAAAGACGTAATAAGTTGTTGCCAAACAAGAAATACGAGTGATTCAACTTATTGTTTCTGCTCATAGTATACGAGTGATTCAACATGGTCCTTTACAATTTTCTTTATCAAATTTTAGTCTCTTCAAAAAAATAAAATTTCTTTATCAAATTTAATTTCGACAAAAATTACACCCACATTAATCCTTCTATTTCTCAACTCATTTGAGTTGATCTGATGGTATAATTGGCTTGAGAAATTGAACCGAAGAGTGCTCCTCTTAAACTCTCAGTTTCAATTCTCCTCGTACCAAATTCGGTAGATTAAATTTACTTCTTAAAACAAAATCATTCATTTTTTCATAGACATTAAAAAAAAGCCTTATGATAGGGATAGTAATTTGTGACACCAGTATAACTGGTTCAGTCAACAAGAGTTTTAGTCAACCTTTTTGCTATACTAACTGATTAGTTAGCAGTTTCTTTAGTTGCTTGAGAGAGATTGTACTCACCAAAGAGAAATTGCTCATCAATAGTATTGGCTTTCGTGGATGTAGATTAGAGTACATTGCTCTAATTCCAACCGCGTTAAATTTCTTGGTGTTGTTTTCGTTTTCGGATCTTCCATAATTTATGCATTTGCAATTTCAAGTTCTTGATTATCGCAGTTCAGTTTTCCTGTCACATATTTAGGCCACTGCCCTTTGATACTAATTTCATGCTTTTGGTTTGTGTTTGTCACCTTTTGGAAAATCTTCATTGTTGACAAAACAAGGAAAACTTAAGAGTAAATCCCAAATTATTCCCCAAAAGAAATGTACAGAGACGTATAAATGAAAAAAAAATACCAATTTGGTTCGTAAGAATTTTAAACACGGTTAAAAATAGTTATATTACTTTACAGCATTCTGTAGTTTTATATTATATGTTACTTGTGTTTACAGCGCATAATAGATCACTTTCGAATGTAAGAAGTAATAACAAGCCTAATTTCTTTTGACTGAGCAACGAGTGGGTCTCATTCAAGTTCTGATTAATTTACTACCTCGCAAGAGAGCTCTCACCACTAATTCTATCAAAGGAGACAGAATGAGTGAGACTAGAGTCAGAAGAATGAGTGATTTTGTTTTCGAAGCATTGTTTCAGTTCCATAACTACACAATTCATGGTTGGCCTATTGATTGAAGTGGGTGCTACACAAGCCATAGCAGTATCCAAAGCTTTCTTTCCAGAGTAAATATCAAATTCTCCCTCTAATCTTGGATCCACAGTATCTTTTACATCTTTTTCAAGCAACATGGAACCAACCCATTGAACAATATGGACTTTCTCTTCAGTTTTGGATATGGCTGGTTTTCCTGTAATTATCTCCAGCAAAACTACCCCAAAACTGAATACATCTCTGCTTAATCTATTGTACCTGCAAAATACAAGTTTGAAACTTAATCAATATACAAACCAAAAGTGAAAAGGAAAAACAAAAATGTTGTCTTAGAAGTGACGTATTAACTTATATTTAAGGACGGAGTAGTATTAACTTACTCAGGGTCGAGGTATCCCGGCGTGCCAGCAACAACCGTGCGGACATGCGTGTCATCTTCATTAGGAAAGATCTTTGACAACCCAAAATCTGCTAGTTTACCCTGAAGTTTTTCATTTAGTAAGATGTTTTTAGACTCAACATCTCTGTGAACAATCGGTGGAGTGCAGCCATGATGCAGATACTCCAATCCTACAGTTGAAAGTTCAAATTAAGTTTTGTTCCATTAAATCTAACTCCTTATAGGGCCTATATTTCTATTGATGAAAATCATGAAACTGATGGGCAAAAGGATTCATGTATACTCACCTTCTGCAGCATCCACAGCAATTTGAAGTCTTTGATTCCAACTCAATATATTTTCGTTTTTATCTGCATTCGTGAAACAAACTTAACCATGAAATTCATAACTAGGAAAATTACGAAACATTAGTTTCAATGAATATTATCATCTAGCAAAAGTCATATAATTGATTTCAATCAATACTATCATCTAGCCTAAGTCGATACAAATTACTTGATTAAGTATAAGTGTTACTAAAATCATAACGTTTTTTTTTTTTGACACAACTAAAATTATAACATGTGGCACAATCATGAACAATACCTGATAAGTGCTTGGCTAAGTCTCCATTAGTCATATACTCATAGATTAGAGCCATGTTGGTGCCATCATCACAATACCCTATAAGACCCGTCAAGTATTTATGATGTACTACAGCAAAAAGTTTGGCCTGTGAATCAGAAAGGAAAACCATAATTCCTTCAGTTCACAACAAAATCATTGAAGCGTGAATAAGCATGATAAAATTCGTAAGTTAATTAATTAATAATACTACCTCTGCTTCAAATTGCAGATATCCTTGAGCTGATGAGGAAGATAGCATTTTCACAGCTACCTCAGTATCATGATCAATCCATCCATGGTAGACTGTTCCAGATGCTCCTTTCCCTACAACTTTTTCAAAGTTTCTGGTAATGCTTAATACTTCTTCATAGCTGAATTCTTGTTTCTTTGACTCAAGTTCCTGCTTTATTCTTGAATAAGCACCCAGCTTGCTCAGATTATGTGAAACTGGGAAGAAAGCAAACTCAGTCATTATCAAAATAGAAGAAAAAGTATCGTTTATTGTTGTAGTATTGACATACGAGTCTAATTTTGATACACGTTTGAGTGTCTACCAATTTACCGATCATAAATTGTCACATCAATAAAAATATTGTTAATTTTGATCCTAATTATCTTAAGAATCACACTTAAGATGATGATATGTAATTAGTCGACACCTATTAAATCAGATATTAAATTGCATACCAATTAAATCTTCTATTTTTATTCTTATTGTTTGGCTTCCACCAATCTCAATAGAATAGAAAGCCACACCTACCGTGGTGTCTCTTATAGTATAGCGAAAAGAAATCATTGCTACTGCTAGTATAATGAAAGCTCCACCGAGTGATGCTACTAATGGAACTAAAACCTTGTTCCCACTCCTCTTGTTGCATGAACCTGAGGTGCAAAGATTTGGATTTCTACCAAAACTTGTACATACAGTAATACATAATTATGTTATTTATTTGACATTGGCTGACCCCATACATTTTTAAAATATAAATATGAGATAAATCACTAACTCATCAGAAGGAGTTGATATTTTGAGCCTGAGGAAAATGAAGTCATAAAATATGTAAAAGTAAAACTTGAAATAGAACATACTTGGATTTGAGCATACTATTCTCTGAACGCACAAGGAGTTGTACTGGAATTGATCCTGCTAGCTGATTTCCTTCCAAGTTTCTTCAGTAAATTAAAAAAATAAAAACATTTAATCTTTACATGCTTTCATTCTCACCAAGATGATATTTTGAACAACTCAAGCAATAAAATTAATTGAATAATCAAGTCCACCTCCGATAACCAGATGAAGATAGTTGACTTATAGAACTCTCAAGAAGCGCAGCTGAGATAGGAAATCAGGCACAGCTCCAGTCAAATTGTTATTTGACAAATCCCTAAAATTGGAACAAAATGTTTTTACTCAACTTTAAGAGCTTTCTATTCGTATTTCGTGTACATAATAGATTCAAGAACTTACAAATATTCTATTGACTTCAGATTGGATATCCCATAAGCTATAGGTCCAATTAAACCGCTGGAAGTTAAGTTCCTGAAGCATGATTATGAAATTCAATCATATCATTTAAGACTAGACTATACTAAAGAATTATCATCGGCGTATGCTTTTCATTTCATGCCACATAACTTACAAGTATATGATCCTTGGTGAATCCGTACCAACATAGCTGCAGTTTAGGCCATTCCATAAGTAATAGACTGGAGTACAAGGATCTCCTTGCCAGTTTCTCTTGATCCCATAAGTTGACTTCACATTTAGGATAGCATCAACTATTTATTATCATAAATAAAACTAGGTCAGATAAAATAATAACTAAACATATTCCTGTGAATAATAAGATTATAAGAATAATAATGCATGTAAATAATGAAGTGCAGGGTCTTGAATTAATTGTTGATAGACATTTGAGAGTAAAATCAGTGTATCTAACTAAATAGTACATACCATCGGTTTGATATGTTTCTGATTGTAAGAAGTCCTTTGCCATATATATCTCGACGGCATTAAGTAGCGGTGGAAGAGTTGATCTACTAGTTTTATTAAGCCAAAGTTCTAACTTAGTTTCACTTATAACTGATAAATAATACAGGTTTTGAAGATACACAGGATTGACTGCTGGATCACTATTTAAAAGCTTCCCATTTACAAAAATGTTGAACTGTCTAATTTGATTTGCCTGGAGCTTCTGGATTTCAGCAAAATACATGTACACATAATATCTGGAGGAACTATACTTGGGAAGGAAGGAAAATTCCAAGTTGTCACTGGCATTTGCTGGAATTGCTGTTGTTCTCATCACAGTCGAGGGTGGTGCCGTTAAAAAGTTGAATGGAGGTGCTCTTTGGTCCATGGTGAGTGAAGTGTCTATTTTTTTTCCAATCAATTGAGTTATAAGGTGTCCATGTTCTGTCATAAATATCATCTGGATATCTTTGGAAAAGTAAAAAGTGTAAGTACTTGTGAAACTGTTTGGAGAGCTTATAGAAACAATTTTTGACATGTCCACAAGCTGTTTTAAACAAAATATAGCTCATATGAAAATAATTTGACTTTATTTTATCAATATTGTAGAAATTGAAATAGATTATACAGAAGCACTCTTATATGAACGCTTATGAAGCTGTTTATCCGACAAGGCCTAAAAAAACATTTTTAAGCTTTTTTCCTTTTACGGATAGTTGTTATAGTTATACTACATGTAAGATGGCTCACCTGATTTTTTTACCACCCTGTGAACCTACATCAAACCTCGCCAAAAGCTCCAAAGAGTTAAAAAGATAGGCATCACTGTTTAGAACTCTAAGCTCTAAAACTGAAATAAAAGGTGTACCCTTGCCGGTATTAAACAAACAAACATGAACATAATCTGAGGATGCAGCATAAATGATTTCCTTGGTTATTACACCGGATGAATCCTCAAACACTACAGATTCCCACCATTTTGCTCCAAGATAGATATCAAATTCAGGAAGATAGTTTTTACCATCATAATTACCATACACAAAACTGGCCCTGACTAAATATTTCTTGCTACTTCCTTGTGAAACATAAAGGGTGTAGCAATTCCTTGTTCCTTCTGGAAAGCTTCTAACATTCCAAAACTGTCTTTTAAGGGAAGCCTTGTGTTTAGATGAAATGTTGTTACTTACACTGGTATCTGTGAAGCTAACATCCGATGTATAATAGATGGAAGTAGTCTTCACAGTCAATACTAATGAATCCTGCAAAAGAGGAAAACGTAAGTTCTAAGCTATGAAGCACTCACACAGACACTGAACACATGTTTCGAATATGGACACTGGACGTACGTTCAATCTGAAGTGTTAGTGCTAAACAATCCTATATTCAGAAAAATAATGTTATAAGAGACGAGACTACCAAACCTGATTGGTTATTTTGGGCATGAACAATGAAAGGAAGAGCGAAAGAAAGTCGAAACACTATACGTAGCAAGTGTCCTGTCATATGTATGTCTTGAAAACTTGTTACAGTCAAATTCAATATGATATAAGATGTTAAAACTTTGCTGGTTTAGCTTTTAAGCTTCACAAGATTTATGAACTAGACGAACCATTCAATGATGACATTCATTTTAATCTTCAGGAGTTCTGTTAGTCAAGTTCTTCTACATATTAAATTCTTTCACCCTTTATTTTATTTTACAATGAGAAGCTTCCCAACTGAATTTTCTGAATTGCGTTTGTACTTTTTCTTTGCCTTATTTTATTAGTGTGGACGTGTAGACTCAATTTGATATTTGCCATTGACTAATTTTTGCAGGAATTATTAATTAACTTGGAATTCAACCTTCAAAGTTCAAATTCAAACCTTACTAGTTCATAGTCCTTGACAAACTAATATATCTATATATACTTTTTTTTCTTATGAATTTGCATAGCACTGTATACTTTGGTTTTACGAAGCAAAGCCTGTCCGTGTTTTTTTCTACGAAGCAAAGCATTCTTTTTGTTTCCTTAATATTAGTTTGTTTTTTATGAAAAACAAAAAGTCAATGAGAGCAAGGAAACATTAATTATTAAAGGGATATGTAAATTACAATAGTACCCTCGTAATTAAGTAGTTGTTAATATGAAAGATTTGGGGTTTTGATAAAAAAACAAGTGAGAGTAGGATTGCTAACTTACTTCTTTGTTTTTAGGTGGCAGTAAGTTAACAACTCCCGTGTGTGTGTGTATATATATATATATACCTAGTTGCTATTCGTGATCTCATCGTTGCGATACCAAAAACCTATCACATAACATCCATAAAATTTCTCAATAGTCTCCTCCTGCATTTAAGCAATGGCAACCAATTCTCTTACTTGACTAACAATTTTCATCTTTGCCATGGCTCTTTGTACCACTTTACCTTGTGATATTGTACGTGTTCCATTAGCAGGTAAGTAAGCACCCTTTTTAATTACAAATAACAGAAACTATTCAACTAGAGAATTATATATATGATTTTCTATCATATTTAATTAATGAAATCATCATGAAGTGTATTTTGTTACGCAGTTAGTAGATGTATTGATTGCGTGTGTTGTACTCCACTACCCGCAGCTGCAGGCTCTTGCTGCAGCAAGTGTTGTACTTCTCCAATTCAAACTGAGACCATTGCTCAATCTCCATAGTAGGGAAATTACATTTCTTATTATACACCATATAACGCTCTTAATTATATCTTTTAGGATTTATATTTTTTAGAATAAGATGAGTCTCTTTAAATTTTTTATGTAATTTCATATATGTGTAAGAATGATTATCGTAATGTTATCAAAGTAATTGCCACTTATATCATCAAGTACGGAATGCACAACAATTAGATAATTGGACCTAAGTCCTCATGAGCACAGTATGGACGGTGCATAAAATATGCAAGGTTCGGGGTTCAAATCCCGGCCACCAAAAAAAAAAAAAAAGTAATTGGACCTAAAAAGTTATAAACTTGTGAATGAGGTTTTATTGATTCAATTTGGCTCGGTTTTAATTAAGGTTGAAAGTAAGGAGAGCATTCGGAACCCAAGATAGAGTTTGGTTTGTAATGTAGTCATCATCCAATATTTATTTTTTTAAAGAATCATTCATCTTTTTATTTTAGTTTATTTTAAAATAAATTCAAATTTTGAATCAATTTTGCTGGCATTGATGACCAGCTTGTAAAAAGAATATTCCACGGTTGTCAAACATCTTAAAACCAATTGAACCCGTATCTTTTGGTAATGATATAGGCTCAAGTTAGAGATTTACTTTTTCCACCCTATGGTTTTCCTCGCGCGCCCTATTTTTTTCAAAAATATCCTTTGTCCGGATTTAGTTTTCCGAATGACATTGTTAGGATTTTTCGGATTTTAAAATTTGGAATGCTTTTTTTCCAGAATTTTTTGATTTCAACCTTTCAAATTCGTAAAATAAAATGCAAATAAACATAAAAAAAAAAACAGAATTAAAAAGAACACAAAGATAAAAAGAAATAATTTTATTAATATATGAATAATTACAATAATGTTGAAGCTATTTAAGCTTATTACATAAGAACCGAAAACTATTTCTAATCTCCTAAGAACCTAAAACAACAAAAAAGTAGGGGAAAAAAACCACCAGAAAACCTACCTCCGTGGAGTTAAACTAAATCTAGCTTTGCCCCAAGAAGGTTGGTCAAATGGGGGGGGGGGG
>Ga0228710_1009979_pt1 | contig 12906 bp, 8 predicted proteins | sample MedpolnodulmetaG_FD_177995 | JGI IMG/M metagenome (GOLD analysis project Ga0228710, IMG submission 177995) | Root nodule microbial communities from Medicago polymorpha collected in Santa Monica, California, United States - pink nodules | ecosystem: Host-associated > Plants > Roots > Nodule...
TGATGAGGTGAGAATTGTATATGTGATATATATATATATATATATATATATATATATATATATATATATATCTGATTTGGTGATTCCTTTGATGATGATGATTGCTTGCTTATGACTTTGAAATGAAGAATAAGGTGGGTAATCCTTTCTTTGATTGTTGTTGATAAATGATGAGCTTAGGTCGATTACTTGTTTGGAGATTGAATATGTTTGCTATGTTATGTTAGTAATGTGATAACTTGAGGTGTATGGAATGAGGGATAATATTCATGTGATGTTAATATTCTAGGAGGGATGGGTATGTATATGTGTTATGCATGAGACCCTTGAATGTTTATGATTATTTATGTTTGATTATGATTGATGTGAAGCTAACCCCCAGTGGTATGTGGTCGACCGCCTACCTATTTGTATGAATGGGTAGACGGCGTGCATGATCAGTTTGTTTGCTTTCTTGGTGAGTTGCTTGAGGATAGCGGGAGCTTCCTCTGTTTATCCGTTAGAGTCTTAAATTAGGTGTCAGTCTTTATGATTCTCTGAATTTGTTTATGTTATGGAGATTTTGCCCATTTGTCGGGTTTTGGAGATTCTATGTATTGACGTATTTGGAGTTTATGATATGCATACTTTGGTGATGTATGATTATATCCATTGCGTAGTTGTTTGAATATTTATGCATGTTATGTTTGTGGAAACCTTTTGGTGACGTGACGTCTATTTCTTGAATAAATGTTTTATTCGCGTGTATTATCGATTTAATAGAAATAGAGCGTTACACGTTTGTTTAATATTTTACTGACATGTGTGATGTTGTGTTAGCGTAAACTTATTTAAATATTTAAGAGTTTACATTCACATATATTATGATAAACATATACAATTATAAGAGTTTATTCTTTATCAAAGTAAATTGTCATTGTTTGATCATTGCTGTAAAATACCACTAGCAATTGATATTATTGTTTAAAGACTTGATATTGATGGTGCACTAGGTATTTTCGTGAGTACTTTTGCTACTCTTGTTCTCTTTAAGCTAATATAGTTTAATGTATCTGTTAATTTAAGTTAAATTTTTTAACTCTTGAAAGCTTTAACTTTTAGGAATTAAAGAATAATATTAATATTGTTCTTGGATCTAGACCTTAGATAAGGGTGGTGAAACTCACATTCTCTCACAAATTCAGCACCTAATGTGAGAATCAAGTTTGATAAATGAGTATACACCAAATCTCATAGGTCGCGTGAGATTATATAGCTAAAATTTCATATGTATTAGAGGTGTTATTTAAGATGACAAATTTGTTGTCATATTTTCTTTGCTTAAACTAAGGTGCTTTTAAAGCAATCTAGAGAAAGACAAGCTCTCATTGGAGAGTGAGTATTCCATTAAGATTATTGGGCAAATAAAATGTTAGGAGCACATTATGTAAATATTTAATCTTGCTAAGACACTATAATTTCGACTATCATATGACTTGTTCGAGAATTCAGTATTTAGTATTCTCTTTGCACAATTAAGTTCATAACTGTTACAGTTAGAAATGATCTTTTAAATGATCAATTAATAAAGTGTGCAAAAAAAGGAAAAGTTGAAGCAAGAGAAAATAAAATAGTGTTCATTTGGAAAATACCTCAAAAGATAAGGGCAAACAAAGAAAGGTAGTCTTGATCGACTTATGTTCAATGATGTTGAAAGATATATCAATTTAGAATGGACATAGTCGATAAAGATTGGTTTTTTTTTCATTTTTGGATTACTTTTAGATTGTCGTTACTAGCTTATTTTTGTATCTAAAAGACAATTTGGTGAATCATTATTTGAATTAATTTTTTGTTTTAATTTCTCTTTGAATAAATCAAGATATTTTGAGTTTTATTTTCAAATGATGATTCAATGTGTCTTTTAAGTTCAATTATTAGTGTAAATTCAGTTATGACTTGTGACATTCTATATCGTTCAAGGTTTTGAATACTATAAGTTTTTCGTCCCACAAATTAAGAAAATTTTGAGACATAAATTGTTATGTTTTCTTGAGTATATTGAGTTTGAGGAAAGATATGGTAATAGAAAAAAAATTGAATGAGGAAGAATTATTTCTAAACTAATTCATATAGTTACTATTGTTGTAGTATATTTAGAACCTCATAAGGACATTATTGTTCTTCCTCTCGATCAAGTTAAGAAATTATTTCATATAGATCAAACTCAACACCCTCAAGAACTAGAGATTCTAGTGTCATTAAGAATTGACTGAAAAGAGAAATTCTATTTAGTTTAATTGAAAGGCTCTACTAGGATAGTCATGATACTGGTTTGCTTATTATAATTTTGGAGCTGTATAAGATGGATTTCAATATAGTGTTTCTTAATGGCGACATTAATGATAAAATTTGGTGCTATTGGATAAAACTTTTGTGTCAATTGATATAAAGTAGATGATTTGCGAAGTCATAAAATCCACTTATAAGTTAAGAAATTTGTCTCTTTAGTGTTACCACGAATTCTCATAAAGTAATTGTCTCTTTTGGTTTTGAGATAATATTAAGTAGAATTGTGGATTTAGTAAGCTCAGTGGGAGTAAATTTATATTTCAAGTTTGACGTGTCAACTTTATTTTATTTAGTCAACTATGATATATTTTAGTACTGTGAAACCAAGGAATTTCAATACTTGGAGATTCTTCTCAAGGTATTATTCGGATATCACAAAAGAGTTATATCAGTAAAGTTGAAAATAAATTGACATTAAAGTTAATAAATTATGGATGACCTCAATCACCGATTGAGACTTTTCAGTCTCAAATATTGCTCATTAGGAAATTTATGAATTCAGAAATTTAAGTATATTCCTATGATTTGCTTATGGATTCTTATGTATGATCTTATTATACACATTTGGAAATAGCGTATATAATCAGATTGTTTGGCAGCTACTTGAGCAATTCAAAGCTTGAATTGCTGAAAACGCAACCATAAGGATTTTTTTTAAAGAGAACAAGAGAGTTTATGCTCGCATCAGAGATCTGACAATTTGGAGGTCATTTGTGTGTCAAACTCTGACTTTTGGATGTAAGTAAATAATACACATCCTAACTCAAGAAATGATTGTAAGTATTTATGTCACTTGGTTGCATATAGTAAAACGTATTGAAAGACGACTTAAGATATATAGTGACATAATTTAGTCACATTAACAAAGTTTATAAGGTTTATTACCTTATAGATTATTGTTGATAAATGATAGAACATGTAGAGACAAACTATATGCTAGCTGATCCACTAATCAAAGGCATGACACATAAGTTCTTTCATATGGTTGTTGTCATTAAGGATGTCTTGGATTAGTGAGAGTCTCTTTTATTTTATGTTCTATACTTTTGTTTTAGTATTGATACAGACTTTATGTTATGATTTTCTGCAGAAATAAAGTTCATGATGTTATGTTTGTTATAACCATTTCTGTATCATTTTTTGCAAATATTGAATATGCAAACTTCAGTTTTGATCTCACTAAAGTTTTTGTTGGATCAGTTGGAAATATACATGATTTAGAGATCACATTGCATGAAATTTTCATGTCACTCATCCATATCGATCTATGTCATCATGTGCATTGATATGGTGGTCGTCGGGGTTCCGTCACGTTATACGTCAGTGACGACAACCGCGGTGGTCCCATTATTAATGTATGAGGTGGACCAGATTGTAAAGTTGAAATCTAAAGATAAATAGCATTCAGACGCGCGCCTAAACTATTTTGATATAATTATTAAGATATGTAGCCCAAGTGGGAGATTGTTGGAATATTTTATTATTTAATTATATTCCAATATCATTATGTGGGCAAATATCGTAATCATAATTATATTAGCTATTTATCAATTGTGAGCCTTAATTGATTAGTGATCAAATTAAGTAATAATGCTATTAGATTTCTAATTAGATAATTAATTAAATATTTAATTAATTGATATGGACTCAATGAGTGGATGTTCGGATGGCCCATTAACGGAATAATGGAAAACCCTAATGGCCATCCAATATAAAGGAGACTATGGTCCCTAATATACCGTACACGGCAAACTCTCTCTTCTCCCCATCTGAAGAGAACTTGAGGCATAAAGGTACCGGTTGAGGAAGAACCAAATCAGCCGCCGCTAACCTATGTTGTGTGTTTCAGATCATCACATCTTCTCTTGTTGATCGTTGTTGTTGAGAGGGCTGCCATGAAAGTTTTATCCAGGTATTCCTAATACCTTATTTCTTAATATATTGATAAATCAAACATGTCGTAGATCCGTTCATATTCATGTTCAATGTTTTGTTTGCTTCCGCTGTTTATTCATAATTATTGAACATGTCTTATGAAATCTGTTTTATTGAGACCTAAATTTTCAACAAAGCATCCTTAAAGGAGAGATCACCTGTGTTGTTGGATTTCCATATCATTTCATCTTTCATGTCCTCAATTGGAAGAGTTATTTTAGAGGCAATCTGACTGAGATGAGAGAACATATTTAACACAGAGGAGGGGAAACGCAATTGAGAATTGAGAATGAAATCACTTACTTTAGAAGTTAAATGATTATGGAAGTACTGTGGAAAATTTAGAGAAGAAGCTATAGGTTCTCCACACCAAGAATCTAGCCAAAAGTTGATATCCTCCCCATATCCAATGAGTCATTGCAATTTTTTTCTATAGTGCTATATTCGGACTTGATGCAATACCATAAATTGAATTATGTGTTAAGGTGAAATATGATAAAATTTTAGGTAAAATAATTTAAACAAAGGGAAGATGCAATACCATAAAACTGTAATACAAACTTTTCATTCACAAACTGAAAAATAAAAATAAAAAATACAATGCATAATAATGTGTACATAAACCTTTGGCAAGGGACAGTTGTAGAATGGTCTTCTTGGACACCAACAATCAAATATGCTACACTCACTATTAAACATGAAGGTTGAAGTGAGCTCGACTTTGAGAACTTTCTTTAAACACATGATCATCATCCATCATTTTGATTTGAGCTTGAACAACTTTTATGAAATACAAATTCCATATTTGAGATGTTAACGGGGGATCGAAAGAATTAGGGTTTCAATTTTATTTTTTTTAAAAACTGCAATTTTCTTTTTTGACAAAATAAAATTGTCTTTGTTTGCGTGATAACTAACATGGAGGTTAACATCACAAACAAACGTCTGACTTTGACATTTTTAACGATCCAATGTAAATTGATAAACCATCTTATCATTGAGAGACTTACAAGCTATTTTGAGACAAAATTAATAGAAATTAATCGATTGGTCAAAATTTGAGGAGGAACGAAATTATTATATGACCGTAATTTTTCTTAAGCAACCAAAAAAACAGCACCTTCCGCACGCAAAGAATAATAACGGAGGTAACTATTGACGTGGCAGAATCCGAGTAGCTTGCAAGGATTGGGGGTTAATAGATCCGTTTTGCAGAGAATAAAATCACACTCCGTCTGGACTCGTGACTTTTCTTACCCAGTAGTAACCGCTGTCTATCTCTCTACTAGTACAGTTCAGATATACATACATAGAAGAAAACAAAACGCAGTGAAGAAGAAAACGTACACGCGTCACACTCAGATCTCTCCTTCTTTAATACAACAACACTTTCACTTCTTACTCATTCTTCCTTCCATTAATGGCTTCTTGACCAGGTATCATCTCTCTCTCTTCTTTTTCATTTCTTTGCTCAATTTCACTTTTACACAACCTTTTCTTGCTCAATTTCAATTGAACTCATGTTCTTGTTTATTTGTTAAGATTCTTTAATTTCCGTTGCTAAATATCCTAGAATCTCAAAACGCAGATTCAAATATTTATATATTAACTGATTTAGTTCTTTTACAGTTTTGCTAGTTTATTGAGAATCGATTCTCATTTGAATTCTGTTTCTATATTTTGATTTTTTTCATGTTGAAATTTCTTTATCATGATGCAGTGACATCTCTAGTAACGATTGTTTGGAGAAGTAATTGGATCATATGAGGTGTTCATTTAGTTGGATTGCTTCACCAGCTATCATCAATTCAGATGTTCAATTTTCCCAAGCTTCTTCTAATAACCAAATTTACCTCAGAGTCACACAGGTTAGTGTTGTTGATTTCACTCTTCCTTGTGTTTAGCTTTCGATTTTGTTTATATGCCATAAGGTGATTATGCGGACGTTGATTTCTTTGATAATTGAACTGCGAGTACATGGATTGGAGTTGATGGAATGGGAATTCTTTTGCAGGTGAGCAAGGTGAAACCATATCGTTTGATCCAGCAAAGTACCGTTTTGCAGCTCTGCAAGCTTATTAGAGGTGGACTTAGATTATCATGGCAGAAGCAGAAGAGCGAATTGAACTTAAATTCCGCATATATGATGGAACCGATATAGCACACGATACTTATCCAGCATCTACTACAACTGTGGGTGCCCTTAAGCAAAAGCTAATTGCTGAGTGGCCTCAAGGTTAGTCATCTTGGTGGGGCATGTTTATTGCATTTTGTTTATGTAAACTATTGTTTTAATTCTCTGTTGATGCGTTTCACAACAATCTGGTGATCTTATAATCTGTAACATTATAATAGTCCACCAAAGATTTAAGTTAATATCAAAATGATCAAAATTGGTGTTGTCACATTTTTTTCGACTCAAAAAATTGATGTCACATGAAATATTGATTTGATTTTAATTTTTTTTGGAGGACTAAGTTAATGTTAAGTGTGTACTTTGAGCACCAAAGCACTAGTTCAGTCTTTTGCAAACATTAGTTTTATATTAGTAGACAGTTGATAATTATTTTTCTCCTTTTTACTTAAATCATTTTTTTTTATGGATTCCTTTATATATTGAATCATTGTGTAAGATACTATATTCTTATTGTATTACACAATAAAGAACTCATTTTAAGCGGATACTATACTTACCTTTTGGCGTCCAACTTTCATATGTATCCAGCTATTTTTTTTGCTGCATAGTTGAAGACTATAACAACAATTGTGCCTTGCCCTATTAATTTCCATGAAGCATCAATTAAAAGTTTGCATTTTTTTCTCATTACATATATCAATCCTTTTAGTTACAGAAATGCACGCCGTTCTTCTGTAGCTTTACTTGTGAGTTGAGTATTCCCATCTCACTTGTTCAGCCAAAAAATAAAATATACTCACATCGTCAATATTGCAGATAAATGACTCATTTTTTGTTATTGATTAATAATATTTATCGTCAATATTGCAGATAAATGACTCATTTTTTGTTATTGATTAATAATATTTATATCTGTACCTATAAAAAAAAATACATATATCCATTATCCACGTATAGTTTTTCATTTTCTCCAGTCTACCGCATGTTTGCCTTACCATTTAGTGCAATCTTTCATTTACAGGCAAAACAGTTACACCAAAGTCAGTTAATGATATAAAGCTTATACATGCCGGTAAAGTTTTGGGAAACAGCGAAACGCTTGCTGAGTCCAGAATAACTATCGGTGACATCCCTGGTGCTATTACCATGCATGTTGTAGTACAGCCTCCTGTAGCTAAAAAGAAGACAGGTTTGTTCAAAAAAATTATCTGCCCTTTTGCTAATGCAGTATGGCTACGAGTACTTGTGTCCTGGTACATGAATTGCATATTAGTATATAATAATTTGGAAATATAATTTTAAGTGATTGGAATCGTGTGATAAATACATTTTCTCTTCAATTCTGAAATTTTCAACAAAACTCTGTAAAATTTATCAAGTAGGCAAAACTCCCAAAAGATGGTACAAGATTTGAAGGGATGGCGTTACAATTTGTTTTATTTAGAAACAGACCAATCAACTAATTAGTTATTAGAGGCAGATGAAGTATATCATTTAATAATCATCTATTACATTTATTAATTATGTTATATAAAAGTATATATTATCATTTTTTATCGGAAAATTATATATAAGTTCTGTGGGATCACCTCATTGCAATGCTTGATCAATATATACCCAAGGTATTTGACAGCGAAGTTGTAGGGGGGATATATGTTGCTGTGTATGCTCTGTGTACCAAGAAGTACCTGTACTGACTATATTACAATTTTCAACTAACATATAATGTATGGGTATTCAAATTTGTGCAGTTATCATTTAATTTCGTTTATTGTGGGTCATATACAGTGTGTAGTTTATCTCTTGCCCCCTTGTCAATTTTTGTCGATCTGTTTCCATATCTCACTTCACAACCTGCAGTGTTTCCTTGACATGATGGAGAAGTAAAAGATGTATATATAAACATTTTATTATATCTATCCTAGTCTTTTTCATTTAACTTACTTTCATAGTTAGTTGTTCACCACCTTTCAAATGCACAAATACACACACCTGTCAAGTGCACAGACTATTTTTATAAACAAATAACTTTCGCTAAAACATGCTAAAGCTTAGAAGACATAACAGTAACAGTAAATCTGTAAAAATATGCTTACAAAAATAATATATATAATTATACTAGAAGATCGAAGAGCTCTCTGTATGTTGATTAATTTTTGACTTGCATTACTGTAAATATATCCAATTAGTGAGTTATGTTTAGTTGCCTTTGAGACGCATTTTTAATGTTTGACAAACTTGAGTGATATATTGCTATATTTTTCATGTGCTTTTCCCTTAACTACTTCACAGAGAAGAAGGAGAACAAGCAAAAGACAAATTCATGTGCATGCTCATGCACTATCCTATAGATTACAAAGCATACCTTGTGGCTGCCCTTGAAGATAAGGTTGCAATTTTCCTATTTTCAACTCTGGAGGATGATGGGTAGGCGTTGCGCTATCCAATAGTATTTGCATAAAAACATGTCTGGCTTTGTGAAACCATTGTTGCTTGCTTCTATTAATGTCAATATTCGTTTCTAGTTTGTCTTCAGAGTGAAATCAGATATCAACATTGTAATATCTGACCTCAACGAGTTCAATAAGGGTGTTGCAGGCCACAAACCGTGAGTTGCTATATAATTCTAGCCCATGCGGCCCCCAGCATTCGATGAATGCATATTTGTTTGGAAGTGTATATTATTAGGGGGGGAAACCCCCCCTTCTATATGTATGATTTTGCTGGTGGCATTAAATGTATCACGTCAATGTTTAATGACACCGAGCATATCATATCGAAATGGGTTGGCTTAGTGGAACCTCATTAGATTAACGGTGGACAAATATGTACAAGGATACCATGGGGGCCTGGTTCAAACACTAATGAAGTTATACATGAGAAGAGGGTGAATTGATAAAAATCACCATCCATGAAGGAGGAACTTGCGGATTTTCACCCTAAACAAATTCTATCATGGAAAACTCATTTAACTGTGTCTTCTCTACAGATTTGTAAGGTTGATACATTACCGTTTGAAATACTAATGCGATGCCATTAAAGTTTAGACCAACTATTAGAGAATTCAACTTTTTATTTGAAAATTATTATAGTATTTGACTAATAGTCAAATTAAATTTAGTTTAATTGAGAAATGGTCCTGGATTGGAAACTAAATGGACCCAAACTATGATAAAGACCTTGTTAGTTGTATAATCTTGCAATCAAAAAGTATTTAAATGTTATCATAAGGCATGCAGTTTTCAATAGGATCTTCAGAAAGACCTGTTTATAAATTAAGCCGAAATATGGTATGAAACTGGTTTGTAATTTTTTTTAGAGGAGTAGATCGTATTTCTCAGTGCATCTTGACTTAAAATCTTCACAAAATCAGAAGTCAAATATCAATAGACGTGTGCGTTCACCTTTTTTTCTTTCGATTTTTGTAATTTTTTCTTCTTTCCAAAATGCCATTTAGAGTGAAACAAAATCGTGTAATTGTCTTGTCACAAAAAATTGGGGAGTACTGTATGATTTTTTTGGGGACTGAATCATGGCGTATTGAAAAAAAGTTAGGGTTCAAGTTTATAGTCTCTAGTATATTCAATCGCTTACTTTATCTCAATTTTTAAACACACTAGTTCAGCATATTAGAATAGAGGTTTATATTTTTAACATAATTTTTTTTTTTTAAGAAATTTTTAACATAAAAATTGAAACATGAGAGGACACTATTGTACAAGTTAGAACTAATTCTTTCTAGAAATCGGTATGTGAATCCCATCAATAGGAATATGAAAGTAATATTTTTCTGTTGACAAGTCTTTCTTTTTTTTTTTTAAAAAAAACTAAAATACTATAATTTTTAATCAGCTGCTGAGGTAATATTTCCCCGTCTATTTTTAGAAGATGACATCCCACCATCAATTAATATCTTCGATACAAAACAGACTTCTAAATAAAATAAGAATTCATCTTTTTAATTGTGTACGTTTTTTTTTTTTAAGGAAGTATGAGTACTTTTTTTTATTGATTACAACAAATTCACGTTATGTAATTATTTGATGAACAGAAATTATTAATAGTAAAAGTTTTTTTTGTCAAAAACATAAAATTTGAAGTTTACAATATGTATAACAATATATTCGGTGTTGAATAAATTCTACCAAGTACGAATTTTTCAAGAGATTTTAGGTTCGATTTATGGATTAAATAATTTTTTAGCAGACTTTACTTATCTTTCGTGCGAATTTCATAATCCTTTTGCACTAAGAATAGGAGGTTTAACACAACAAAAAAATATTTATAACAATATATTATTAATTATTTGGCATTTTTATTTTTATTTTAAGGGTCTTGCTAACCAGTGCCCTCCCTCAGGGCAATGGTTAAGGAATCTACAAATAGAAATTTAGTCTTGGAAATATAAGATGTTACTTTTGATAAAGTAATTATTACACAATTTTTTCATGAAAACTTACTTGTTTTAGATGCTTAATCATTGCCCCTTGGGGCACTGGTTAGCATTCTCCTTATTTTAAATCAATAATTACACATGTGGCATACTGCATAAGCATTGACCGGGTCAAAATTGGAAAAATGATGATTATTGGAAAGGGGCTAAAACTTAAGGGACTATTACTAGAGGGCCAAAATCGCAACATTAGTAAACTTTGGGGGCCAAAAGTGTAGTTTAACCAAAAAATTATTTATGTTAAAATAAATTAAAGTGTAGTGCATGTCTAATTATGAAGGGAGAGGATTGTAATTCAACCATCTTATAGGGGATGAGAGTATAAATTTTACTTTTCAAGCGAGTGAAGTTTATATTTTAATATAAGAGAGGATGGGAGTGTAATTCAAGCATCTTTGAGGGGAGGGGAGTGTAATTTACTCTTAAATTTGTACTCCTCTCCTCTATAAGATGCTTGAATTACAACTCACTCCCTTAATAAATAAATATGAACTACACTTTAATCTATTTTAACATAAATAAATATTTTTATGATATATACTAATTTTGAACCACCATTTAAGAAAAATAATTTCATTTCTTTATAATTTAAATGTCAATGATAATTAAATTTAAATATTTTGCTATTAATTTTATAATTTAGAGCATAAAACCAACTTTTAAATAATCATAATTTATTCTCTTTAGTAATTTTTCGCATATTTTAATTTTATTTGGGATTGTTTCATATTTTATAATAGGGGTTGAAACTATATGTTAATGAAATTTTGAATAAAAAATAGCAAAAAATATGTATTCAAATTTTGTTTATATTAAAATAGACCCGCAATACTATTTTTTTTTCAAAGTGTGTTAGATTATTATTATTTGATAGATTGTTAGAAATAAAAAAATATATATATAATGAGGAAGTAAAGTGTAGATTTTAACGTAAGAGGGGAGAATAATGTAATTCATGTTTCTCTTAGAGGAGGGGAGTGAAATATTTTCTAATATGTTTTGAATAAGAAGGGAATTTGAGTGTATATTTTAACATAAGATAGAAGGTGAGTATAATTCAAACATCTTTGAGGGAGAGTGTAATTTACTCCAAAAAAAAAGTACAATCTGCAGTATAATTTACTCCAAAAAAAAGTACAATCTGCACGTCCCAAATATCCACACATATAGTTTTAATCAAAACCAAAATTTCATAAAAAATATTATTCGTAATTTACACGCAAACAAGCGAACAAACATTTAAACGCCAATAATAATAATTAAATATTGTTTTTGATGAAAATATAGGGAATAACCCATTAATAACATATTTCTGTAAAAATAAAAGTCATGAATAACAGAACATGTATCTTTCGTAAAATAAAAATAAAAAATTACATGTATATTCTGTTAAAAAAACAATAACAGTCACATTATCACATGTATGATTCTATAAATATTTTAAGAAGTTTAAAGAAAAAAATTATTTTTGAAATGTATTCAACGTATTAAAATTTTGAAAGAAATACTTCTATATGAAATTTCTCAATTTCTTTTTTTAAATTCATAACAATTCTACTTAAAATCTTAAAAAAAGAAAAACCAATCGTACTTAAGACACCCGTTGCTCCGAAAAACAGAGGAATGCTAGCAACACACATTCTAACACACACTTTTCAACACACTCCCTTTGATTAGTTAAAATTCAAATGGGTCCCACCAAATCATGTGGGTCCAATATACTTTTTGTGGGTCGCATGTGAATTTTAACCAATCAAAAAGTGTGTTAAAAAGTGTGTTCCTAACATTTCTCCCGAAAAACATTATGACGGTTCTTCTTTAATATAATATTCGTTTTATTCAAGAAAAATAACCTCCTTTGATTTTTTTTTGTAGTGCAACCCGTTATAGGTGAAAAGAGTCGCGGTGTTTAATTTGTCACGTTTTCTCCACAAAAATCACATTAAAATTCGTCAAAGCCTTTTTTTCCGGGAAAAAAATGTGAAAATGATCATGATCCCGTAAAGAAAAGAAGAAAAAAAAAACCTTTCATTTTTTTTTTTTTAATTCT
>Ga0228710_1009980_pt1 | contig 12905 bp, 11 predicted proteins | sample MedpolnodulmetaG_FD_177995 | JGI IMG/M metagenome (GOLD analysis project Ga0228710, IMG submission 177995) | Root nodule microbial communities from Medicago polymorpha collected in Santa Monica, California, United States - pink nodules | ecosystem: Host-associated > Plants > Roots > Nodule...
CATAGAAGTCTCTTTCAGTTGTGATTGAGCATAGAAGTCTCTTGGAGGTTTCCTTGAGCAAAGATAAGTCTCTTTCTTGTGTGATTGAGCAACTTGTAATTTGAGATTACATTTTAGTGGAACTCTCCTTGGAAGTGCAAGGAGGACAGGACTACTTCCGGTTTGTGGAAGGAACCTGTATAATTGCTTGTGTTCTTTCTTCTTCTGTTCTTTACTTTATCCGCTGCACATAGACTCTGAACTCACTCAGACTCTGAACTACTTCAGACTCTAAACCTGAGGACAGTTATCTAGAACGTAAAAGAAGAAGTTTCCAAAAACACAATTCAACCCCCCCTTCTTATGGTTTTTCTCACCTTCATCGTGAAGCTCAGTGACGTAGAAAGAAGCGCTTAGTGGGAGGCAACCCATGCTTTTTATTATGTTTTTGTTTTCAGTATTTTATTTCTATTGTTGTGTAAGACAATTGTCAATGTGTTTGAATAACTCAGTTGTAGCCCCTGTTATGTATTCAATTTGCACTTGTTTATTATTGATGAATTTGTTTGTTAGTTGAACTTTTACAGTTTAGTAACAAATGCTTGTTCAAGTGGTATTCCAAAAGTTCATATGGAGGAGTGATTTGTGATTCAAAGGCGAAGTGTACGACATTTAAAGATAGGTAGTCACAACTCCCTGAAATCATAACTGTAAGGTTCATGGCCAAATTTTATTTTTCAATTTACTTATATAGAGTGTTCCATACAACTACATTTCTAGAACTTGCATTGTTTTTTTACTATTGGATTGGTCTTTGTCATTTACACACTGAGGTAATAGTGCTTGGTCCTGTGAGCCTTTTGAAGCCTACCCTGATTTTATTGAAATTTTATCCTTTTTGAAAACCAAATTGAGCCGGTAGGTTAGATCTTTTTGTTCGGTGACAAACTACATTACAAGCCTAGAGACTTTTAGTATGTGACCCAAAAATGTTATATTTGAGTTAGGCTTTGGAGAATGTTGCTAAACAATAAGTTTGGGGTTTTTCTTGGAATTTACAACCAACTAAGTTTGGGGTGGGGGGACTAGAGAACAAAGAACTTTATCATGAAAAATACACACAAAAATGGTGTATTAAAAAAAATAGAATGAAAAAGGGACAAACAATGAAAAATTTGAGTAACTTTAAACTCGATTGTCCCAGCAAGTTACAAATATTCTCTAGTACCTTTACAAATTGTTGTTTCAAGGGGTGAATGAGGGATTGAATCTGTGTTTTAATTTCCGTAGGAGAGCCTAACTTAAATTTTGTGTAGCCTACTTATCCAAATATTATCCCACCTTTACCTAAGCCCCGTTATAACCCTTAAAGACCTCAAAGTGTGTAATGACATTGATTTTGATTGACGTTTAGAAACTTTTCAAGCGTATGGTAATATGTAGACTTGCATGTTGATTGAGTGTGAACCCTTATCATATTGTTGCATGGAGTTGTTAAATGGTGGATTGCAAACAAGTCAAACTGGTTCATCTTTAGCTAGTCAGGAGATGAACTTTTGGGTACTATCGCTTGATCAGGTAATTGTTATTTTACGGTCGATTGTCACTGTTGCAAATAGATTGCTTGAGGACAAGGAATGGTTCAAGTTTGGGGTTGTGATGACATGATGTCATTACATAATTTTTAGGATTTTATGACCAGAATGAAAGTTAGGTTCTGCCTATAAAATCGTGACACGATTTCTGGTGGCATGGCGCGATTTTGCAGAAGGATCTGGAAGGATTCTACGGTTTCGAAGCAATCGTGGCGCGATTTTATGTGGCGTGACGCAATTTTGGGTGCAGAAAATATTTCCTATTTAAGCTGAAGCTAGTTCCAGAAACAAGGGTTACGATTTGGAGAGCCAGAAGTGCGATTTTGTAACCTGAAGACGGCTAGGAGGGCAATTTCTTCAACATTTTACCAATTCATGTATGTTTTAATTCCTATATTGATTATGCTATTTGTAAACTCGATTATGGGTAGCTAAATCTCTTAGACGATAGGTCTGAGACGATTCTGTGTAACCCTAATTGAAACATGTTGCTGAGAAGCTCTATCTATTGTGAATGACAATCTAGTTTTTATTCAATTCAATTGTTCTTAATGCTTTTTATATCCTGATCAAATATAAACATGATTTCATGAGAATGAATGACTACTGACCCTAGCTTTCAACTTATACCTAATTGAATTGTTCAAATAAACATGGTTAGTCTAGGAATGGATAATCATTTATTTGTGATATTAAGTTAACGTTCTTTAAAACCATCAAAGAATATTAGACCACCTAAGGAATTAGGGGCTGTAGTCTGAGAAGAGGGTCCTAAGTCAAGGGATTGATTAGGGCTATTTTGTTAACCATCGTGAAACTAAAGAATCATTCATAAGAAATAGGTGCAGTATACCAATTAGGGGAACCAGAGGATTCGAAAGACCTGATCTCATCTCTCCTTATCTTTTCCAAAACTATCTTATTTTCTATTATTTACCTTTTATGCACACAAACCTACTGCCCTGGGCACTTATAAAATCTACACATCCTAGATAGTAACCTTATTGCTAAATTGAGATTAACACAGTCCATGTGGATATGAACTTATAAATTTTATTACTTCGATAGTTTTAGTATACTTGCTAAAAATATATCAAGCTTTTCAAAAGGGTTTGAAGGTCGGGAAGTTCAACGAATCACTTGTTCATAAACTTGTTGACACTATGGAAAAAATCATGGCACACACATATCGTTAGATAAACGGTAAAGAGAGTAACACCGAGAAGAAATTTAGGGATGCAATATAGTGAGGCATCAACTTGATAGAGTTTAACAACTCTCAGAGGAACAACTACCTTCAATCGGTTTGTTGCGCTTTCAAATCTCCAATCATTAGGCCACTAGAATAGTTCACTCCTATAAACAAGATAAGAGAGCAAATATGGCGAGATATTCTCCACACTATCCTTATACCCAAACCACGAACTCCACAAACTAAATTCATGGGAAAATTGACTGAAAAATGGTGTAAGTATCTCGAGATCAATGGACATTACATAGAAGATTGTTTGGTGCTGAAAAGGGAGATAGAACACCTAATCAGAGATGGACAACTAAAGGGTTATGTCAAAGGGGCACTGGAAAAAGAACAAGGAAAGGATCACCATGAACTAAAGAGTTCACCTTCTAGGAAGGAAAAATAACCAGAAGTTACCAATGGACGAATAGATGAACGATCAAGGCACTATATTAACACAATCTTAAGAGGATTCACAAGTGAAGGTAAGACCAGCTCATCCACAAAAAGGTACGTCCATCAAATAATGATAATTGATAGTTTCCCAATAAAAAAAATCCTACTAAAGATTGTTAGACCAAAGCATGTGTGAGAAAAATTATTATACACTAATGTGCGTTTAAGTGTGTAGGAAATTCTAAGCATAACGATGTTTAGACTCTAAATCAAGTCAATTTTATTGACTACTTGTCAATGCTATTGACATTAACGAAGTTATGTGCGATATAGAGTTCGACATGTCGAAAGACTAAAGGCTGAAAAAGCCAGAACTCATAAACATTTCAGGAAAGAAAAGGTTTCTTTTGCCTCATCAGAAGAAAGCAACCAAGAATTCGACATAGCCTTTGGTGATGTCGAGATAAAGGAGGTTGATATTGCTGAGTTGAAATCAGGGCCCCCTTATACGTGTAAATCGTTAAGGCCCTCCTATGGGAATAATCCTGTCGAAACGAGCAATGAAAGATATGTCCCCAAGATATACACATTCGACGTATCCAAATGCGATGAGATTTACGATCTCTTGGTTGCTAACGGACAACTGGTAGCACATAAGGATGTAAAAATCCCACCACTAGAGCAACGTCAGAAAAGAGGGTTCTTTAAATACCACAACTTCTTAGGACATGACACCTCTCAATGTTCTCTTTTCAGGGATTTGGTTCAGAAGGGTTTCAATGAAGGCAGACTGAAGTTTGGGAACAAGCCAAAGCCTCATATTCAAGTAGACTCTGATCCCTTGAAAGATGCAAGTATGATGTACACTGACATTGCAGGCTGTAATATGGTCGACACAATCGTTAATGCTGTCGAGAACCTGTCTATCGAAGCAGAAACTAAAATTGAAGAATGTCAAATGGTGGACATCATGAAGGATGCAGGATATGTCGAAGAGACTGTTCAAGAGCCTCAATTCGATGAGAAGTTGAAGACATCCTATCCGAAAACTGAGGAAGAATTGATTGATTTTCTCAATCAATGCAAGCTGAAGAATTCTGAGGTAATGCTCTACCCTAGATGTAGTGTTGTGTTTGAGAATGAGGCAACTAAAGGCCTCGAAGGTTCTATCCCAAAACCTAAGAAAAGGGGGAAATGGTCTGCTGATCATAGACCTAAGTTTTCCTTCACAAAGAGTTATATTCCTTTCATCAACAACTCTTCGACCACAAATTATGTCAATCAGAGTGGCAAGGGAAAAACTTTGGTCCCTTATGCACCAAATGGGTTCAGTCAACCCACAAGAATGTGCAACATGGGAAGAACAATGTGGTGAAAAGAAACACCAATGTTGTGGAGAACAACAAAAATGGTACTACCTTTGAGTCGAAGAAGTATGCTTATAGAAGCAACTACAAGGAAAATAATCCCATGACTAGAACTTAGTGGAGGAGGTACCAAAGGTCTAAGAAAGGCGTTTCCACGAGCCTTGAAAATGAGACTGTTGACCCAAAGGGCGATCAGGAAATGGTTGGATCCAATAAGAGACCAGCAAAAGAGAGGTTATCATTTCCTTCAGTCGAAGAAGATCCTAACTTGGATAATGAGTTAGGATCGGGATTTACAGATTTAGAACCAGATTTCGATGTCATATGCAATTTGGTTTCAATTTTACCAGCTAAGTATGATATGATATCTGAAGTTGATGATTCGGGGGAGGAGGTCGACCCTAAAGACATGAGGGAATGCAAGCCCATGTGTTACTTTGTGAATGATGGCTCTAAAGATAATCAGAAAGCCATATTTGAACAACCTGATGATTCAATGAAGAGTTATCTCAAACCTTTGTTCATCCAAGCCAAAGTGGATGAGGTTAACATTAACAAAGTGTTGGTCGACGGTGGCGCTGCTGTTAATCTAATGCCTCAGTCCTTACTCAAAAGGATTGGCAAGATCGACAAAGATTTAAAGCCTCATAATGTGATTCTATCGAATTACGAAGGAAAGGCTGGACATTCCCTTGGTGCTCTCCAAGTGAGCCTAACAGTGGGAACCGTGATTAGACCATCTTTATTTATGGTAGTCCCATCGAAAGCTAACTTCAACTTGTTGTTGGGGAGAGAATGGATTCATGGGATAGGTGTTGTTCCCTCATCCATGCACCAAAGAATCTCGATCTGGATAGATGATGGTATAGTCGAGAACATTGAAGATGACCAAAGCTATTTTCTTGTTGAAAAAAATCAAATCACGAGGAAGACCTTTGATAAGAACATAGAAAATATTGCTCCATGTTCATCTACAAAAAATGATGATCACATAGATGCAAGTTCTGTGAAACTCCATTCGACTCATGACTTCATGTGGGAAAGGGAGAAGTTCGACACAGAATCTGACGTGGGGGATATGAATTCCCTAACTTTAGGGAATGACGAAAATGATCATAACATCTAAGCAAGATGCTTAGAACCAAAACACGGTTGTATAGTCGGAGTGTGGGATGAAACAGGCCTTAATGGCTAGTACTTATCAAAAGATGGTCAAGAAACCATTGGTGAAGATGCTATCGAGTCACTTAAGTTTAGGCTTAAGAAGATTTTGGTCAGTTCGACCATGAACGCGATTGTATTTTCAATGAGGAATTGATGTAATTCCTTTAGTTAAAATCAAATGGTAAAATTTGGCATCAGTTGCCTGAAAAGATTCAAAAGTTTAAGTAAGAAAACCATGAGCAGTGGGTGAAACCAAGATAGATGTAATTCTTGTTTAAAACCTTTGTGGCAAATTTTCCAGTATCAAAGTTCAGGGGCAAGCAATTATGTTCATTGAAGTTTTACTTATAACTTTGGTTGGTTTGCAAACGTTTACTCAGACTGCAAATATTTCTTATCTTAAACAATTGAGGTCCTTTACCATTTTTACAAGTCATCAAAGGAATTTGATTTCTATGATAAAATATGTCGAAATAAAGGCATGTATTGAACATAAGCCTACTTCTGTGAAAATAAAATGAACACAAATAGAAAGATTCGATAAAAGAAAATATTTCGATTTTAGATTGATTGAATAGTACAAGACCAACTATTGGGTCAGAATACAATAAGTCGAAAAGCCAAAAAATGGTTAAACATAATCGTGTTCATTCGAAACGTAACAAATGGTTATTAGAGCTTCACAACAAGAAGTCAAGATCAAGAAAGCGGAAATGCTCTAAGAACCAGGCAAGCTCGACGTCAAGACGACAAGAGATGCAAATAATTCCATGTCGTAATCTTCATCTGCACCTGGAGATGATAGATGGGCGTTGTGGATCTTGTTACTCAACGCAGAAATCCCTTCGGAGTCGCAGGTGAACCTGTAAACCAAGCCAGGGGGCTTGGACCGCAACTCAAGGTTGTTCCAGTCAAAAAGGAAGCCATCAGCACTGATGATGTCCCTATAGCGAGCCAGACGTTGTCGAAAAAAGAGATCGTTGAAGATGGACAAAATACCCTCTCTATTGAAACCTTCGCTAGCCAACACCCTTAGCGTGATCAGAAAATAAGTAGCTTCGTCCGATTCTGCAAAGTAAGCATTGCCTAACACAAACCGACTCATGGGCAAGTCAAGATGAGGCTGATGAAGCACCTGGGCCGCTCGAGCAACGCAAAAATGCACGTGGCTACTAAGGGTGAGTTGTCGCATGAACTTATGTTGACCAAATTTAGGCGCATAAATGGTGAGAAGATGCAAACAATCAACAGAAACAGCCCTGAGCACCTCTATATCCTCAGATAGTTGACGATGAAACAGTGTTGATGCCCTAAAAGACAACAACCCTTTACTACTCGAAGCAGCAATCTTTTTAGCGATAAAGAGTTGAAGTTCTAAAGGGAACACTTCCATGGTATGGAGTCAGAACGCTCGTCTTACAAGAAAAGAATCCCTAAGTATGAAGAGGAAGAGGGTTTGATAGAAGGCAAATGAAGAAACAAAGCATTTTATAATGATTAGTAAAGTTACCTTCTTATCTCTCTCTTCTATAATTACTACCATAATTACCACATGTGCGGAAGAGGGTAGAAATTTTTTCGGGTTAGTGGATAATTAATGGTTTTTGAAGACATAAAATCTTAGGGAAATCTTGTGAAGAAAGGAACAATGATGATGAACATGGGAAGTTGCGAAAGTTTGCACTCATGAAGTTAGATGAATGACAAATGGCGTTGTAAGGTCATAAATAAATTTTAAGCGGTTTCCAAAGGAAGAGACGTGGCCCATTTAGGAGTCAAGATGATCAAAGAAAAGGAAACTGAAAAGATTATGCTTGGAAGGTAATAAGTAAGATGACATCAGGGTGTCAAAATGATCCAAGAAAGGTTTATAAAAAATGCCAATGTTCTCTTTTATGGAGCGATTCAGTCGAAAATGGCATTTTTGGGGGGCATTTGTTAGCCTGTAAATTTGACAGGCTCATTTAATATGGTCGACATATGTTTTGACCATTATCTTTGCAGGAATCGAAGAGCTTTTTGAGTACAAATGGAAGAAGCTTCGACAAAGCGTTAAGCCTAAGATGCATAATTGGCGTTCGACGAAGTAAGGCTGAAAGGGCATTTTCGCGTCGAAGACAAGAAAAAGGGCGGGAAGCATGATTCAAGAAATGAAGCGGTTTCCTTTTAGTGGAGAATGTGGGGCAGGTGGTTGTCCAAGATGGAAGAAGTGCTGATCATGGAGTTAGTGGTTCGCCATCTAAGTTTTTTAGTATAAACAGTAGTTTCCAAGCTGGAAAGTGGGTCGCAAATCATATACAGAATTCTACAACACTCAAACTACCGACGTGTAGGGAAACGAGTTATACAGAATGTATGTAGACTGATTTGTAGACCACCCCTTTTATTTTAATGCATTGCATTTTACCTTTTCCCTGAGTTTACGTGTGTAAACTTACTTTTATCTTTTATTTTTTGCTTTATGTTAAGCTTTTAATTGCATTCTCAAACCTGTCGAGAGACAGTGCCTTTTTATATATCAAACCCGACTTTCTCTCTAAGCAACCTGAGTGCACTTCGTGACCTTTTTTCAAACTCTTTTCCTATAAAAAACCTTTGCACAACGGTCTTGAGATTTCTAGTTCAGTCTCGCTTGTAATAATTAGAACTAGCCCCCATTTTCCAAAATCATAGGCAAACGATATCATACTATGTAAAACATCATGTTCAATACCTATCAACAATCAATTAATCCTCATTAAATCATATTATCTTATTCACAAAGAGACTTGCAAGTTATCCGATCTTAAAAATCATTTTCTACAAGATTCGCCTACTTTTAAAAAAAATTCACATTTTTCGGTTAACTCTAAAGAAACAAGGAAAACAACTCATTTTCCTCAACTATGCATATAAAATAATCACATTTGGGTGCAGTTGCAAATATATGTGTGTCTCACTGGCCATTTGCGATTAGAATGTCCATTCGACAATTTTCCTGCTCAAAACAAAGTTAACTCAACATAAATGAAAACCAATTTTAAATCAAGGTAGAACCAAGCTATGATGCTCTTAGAAGCTTAATTATGCATTGATTGAATACAATTAGGTGTTAGGAACCCATAGGCATGCCTTAAAAGTCGCGAAAACGCGAAAAATAGTGTTTCCGGGTGTCAGGACAGGGCGCACGGTCGTGCATGTTGGAAGCACGGTCGTGCAGGCCAAGTGTAAACCAACCGCACGGTCGTGTGCGATTGACAGGTCCATGAACTCGAGTTTTTGTTATTTAACCATTTCGCGCGTAAAGTCCAAACCGTTAATCCGTTTTCGATGCCGTTTTCACCTACGTGCCCATGACACTTAGCTCTATCATATTCTACAGAGAAATTCAAGTTTCAACTATCCCATAATAGATTTTCCATAACCTCACATAATCCCTTATTTTCAAAAACGCTTAAACGTTGATTTTTCACACGAAAACCCCGTTTTCTCCCAAATGACTCGACCAACACAACCTTAACATAAAAACATATATCCTATAAGGTCTAACTCATCCAACAACATCAATATCTCAGTCAACAACTTCATATATCAAAAGTTCATTTTGGTCCTTCACACATAAAACTTAACACAACTTCACAAATTCAAGCCACAACTTCACAAAATGGAATGCCAATGGTATAACTCAGCAACAACAACAATACTATTTTGCACGAATTGGAGCAAAAATCAACAAAGGTTCATATAACCACCATTCAAGCATGTAAATTCAACAACAACAACATGTTTAACATCAATTTCACATACCCAAACTTAGCATCAAAGTAAGAACACAAATTTCATCATTTAAATCCACAAAAAAACATGATTCATAAAATAAGCACTTATGGAATTAAGTAGAAAAGGAGATTATAACTTAAATCAGGAATGAGTACCATCCCCCTTACCTCAACTAAGTACAATCCTAGCCTTAACTTCACTTTTGCTCCTCAAATCGCTACCCTCTTCTTCCTCTCCAAGCTCTTCTTCTCCCAAAACCATTTTCTCCTTTCTCTAGCTCTTTCTCACTCTACCTCTCTCAATATTTGTGAAAAATGAATGTAAAGACCTAATTTCTCTTAAGACTAGAGTTTATATAGGCTCTACAAAAATGGGCTCAACCCTCAATTGTCTTAATGGGCTTAAAGTTCTCACTAACTAATTTACCGAGTTTCTACTCACTTACAGATAAAAATAACGAATAGTTACCGTCTCTTATTTAATTACCTCAACTCACTAGTGACTTAGTAAAAATATTTATTGTCACTCAAAACACTAAAACTAATTCTCATAACCAAAAGACTACTTTACCCTTGTTCACCAATTACCAAAATACCCTCCTTAAGCCAAAATCTACTAATCCTGGATCAAATACACAAATAATCACATACAAGCACAGATAAACACACATAATAAATTATAAAGTAATTCTAATGAAAATCGGGCTGTGACAACTCTCCCCCCTCTAAAAGAATTTTCGCCCTCGAAAATTAACTGAAGGAAACAACTCCAGGTACGAAACCTTCATCCTACTCTCCGATTCCCAGGTAGCATTCTTACCAGTTGGTCCAACCTAACTCACCTTCACCAAATCGATCTCTTTGCCTCGCAAACGCTTCACCTCGCGATCCTCAATCCTAATTGGCTAAGTCTCAACGGTCAAATTATCCCTTACTTCCAAATCATCCACTTGAACCACGTGAGACGCATCACACATACTTCCGCAACTTAGACACATGGAACACATCGTGAAGATTCGAAACTGACGGCGGTAACGCAATCCGATATGCTACAACTCCAGCCTTCCCAACAATTTCAAACGGTCCAACAAAACACAATGTCAACTTCCGACACTTCAAAGCACATCCAACACTAGTTACATGATTCACTCTCATGAACACATGATCACCAACCTGAAATTAAATATCCTTCCTCCTCTTATCATGGTAACTCTTCTGTCTACTCTGAGATGCTCTCATCTTCTCTTGAATCATCTTAACCTTTTCCGTCGTCTCTTGCACAACCTCCAGTCCTAACAAAGCACTTTCACCTGACTCATACCAACATAATGGTGTTCTAAACCTCCGACCATACAAGGCTTAAACGACGCCATCCCAATACTATAATGAAAATTGTTGTTATAAGTAAACTCAATCAACGGTAAACATTCGACCCAATTGACACCTTACTCAAAAACACAAGCTCTCAACAAATCTTCCAAACTCTGAATAGTCCTCTCCGTTTTCCCATCAGTCTGGGGATGATAAGCAGAACTCAACCTTAACTTAGTTCCCAAAGCAGCTTGCAAACTTTCCCAAAACTTAGAAGTGAACCTCGGATCCCGATCTGACACGATACTATAAGGAATACCATGCAACCTGACAATCTGCTCAATGTAGATCTCAGCCAACCTTGTCAAAGACATACCGGTCTTGATAGGAACAAAATATGCTGACTTCGTCAACTGATCAACGATCACCCAAATCGAATCAAAACCCTTCGCAGTCTTTTGCAACGCTCCGACAAAATCCATAGAGATGATATCCCACTTCCACTCCGGCACAAACAACAGTTGCATCAAACCCGACGGCTTCTGATGTTCAATCTTCAACTTCTGACAAACTAAACAAGTGTAAACAAACTCTGCGATATCCTTCTTTATTCCAGGCCACCAAAACAATCTCTTCAAATCCTGATACATCTTCGTCGCTCTTGGTTGAATACTCAGACTACTCTTGTGACCTTCTTCCAAAATCCGCTTCTTAAGCTCAAGCACATCCAGTACACAAACTCGGTCACGAAACACCAAAACGCCATTCTCATCCAATCTGAAGTCCACACCTTTACCTTGATTAACAAACACCACTCGATCCACAAGTTCCAAATCTTCCTTCTGACCATTCTTAATTTCTTCCAAAATATTACTCATCACTTTCAACATCCCCAACGTTACATCATTCGGCGACAACTCACTAACCTAACTCAAATCCCGAAACTGTTCAATCAACTCCAATTCCTTAACCATCAAAGAAGACATATGCAAAGACTTCCTACTCAAAGCATCTGCCACCACATTCGCCTTTCCAGGATGATAACTCAACTGAAAATCGTAGTCCTTAAGGAATTCCAACCATCTCCTCTGCCTCATATTCAACTCTTCTGATCAAATAAGTACTTCAAACTCTTGTGGTCGTTGAACACTTCAAACTTAGAACCATACTATTGGAACAAAATGTGTTTAACATTACCCTTTGAGTTTTGATGATAACAAGTTATTAAAAGTGTAAATTGGATATGTTAATATTTGTTCAAGTGTGCAGGACCATAGATAAATTTGTTTAATGCTTAGAATTAAGTAAAGGTTCTGGAAGAACAAATGAGAGCAATGGAATCAACAAGAAGGAAGCTTGTGCTGCAAGAAAGAGTTTCTGAAGACAAGCAGTTCTGAAGAAGCTGACGTCATCAGAAGCACCTCTTCAGAAGCAGTTCACCAGAAGCTGACGTCATCAGAAGTTCTGAAGATCATCAGAAGCTGAAAGACTGAAGTTTCTCAGATGTTGTTCAAATGATGTTTTTATCATGCCTATCATCAAAGAAGACTAGAAACACGAAGCAACGACTAATTAAAAGGATCTGAAGGCTTTGGATGCTTATTCTTTGGAGAGCGTTGAAAAAGGACATTTGTACGAAGTGTACAACCACTATCTCCACTACTCTGATTTTATGTCTGCTAGTACAAGAACAACAGTTGTTCCTGCAACGGTGTTCCTCTCGACTTGGAATGGATTATAAATTGATCCTTCATAGGACAATAACGAAATCAGGCAACAGATCATTGGTGATTTGATCAAGCTTCAAACGACTCTTTTTGATGTGCTGGCATTATACAACGTCTCTTTCTCACCTCTATATAAAGGAGTGAAGACATGGAAAATTGTAAGACTCATACAACAATTTATGTAACACCCCGTATTCCCAACAATGTAAATAATACGGGTAATCAAAGTATTCAACGTAAAACAGAATGTCACACTACTTTTAAAACATAAATAGAGTAAAGTTACTATTTATCAAAACAACCCTGTCAAAATTTCATTTATATCGCAGCGGAAAATTATTTCAATTCAACAACTTTGTTCAACAATCTTG
>Ga0228710_1009982_pt1 | contig 12903 bp, 2 predicted proteins | sample MedpolnodulmetaG_FD_177995 | JGI IMG/M metagenome (GOLD analysis project Ga0228710, IMG submission 177995) | Root nodule microbial communities from Medicago polymorpha collected in Santa Monica, California, United States - pink nodules | ecosystem: Host-associated > Plants > Roots > Nodule...
GAAAAAAAAAAAAAAATTAATAAAAAAAAAAAAAAAAAAAAAAAACAGAAAAGATGATGAAAAGTGAAAAAAAAAATTAGGTGCTGGCAGTTCACTATTAAATACAATGGACATGCAATCAAATAGTTAAAATTAAATCAAAAATTTTAGACATTAAAAAACTAACGGAGGGGACCAAATTAACTAACGGAGCAAAACAAGAGGGACTGAAATATTGATTTTACGAGTTATGGGATCAAAATGAAAACAACAAATTACTTAGGGGACCAAAAATCTAATTAAGCTCATTTTCTTTCTACATCTTTTTTCCATTACATCGCCAACGTATTATATCTATTACATCATATTTTTTATCTCTTTTTTCTTTCTCAAAGCATATATATCTATTACATCATATTTTTTATCTCTTTTTTCTTTCTCAAAGCATATATATCTCTATGAGTGTCCAGCAAACATTTTTCTTTTGAATCTAGAAGAAAGAAAAATACAATAAAAAGGTAGACCCCAAAAAAGGAAAGGGGTATAAGAGAATGAGGAATGATATTTGTACAACCACTTTTCGACAACTTTTATGATAACTTTCTCTCTCATACTCACATTATGTTTTTAATTTCCCTCTCTATTGCTTCGATTTTTGTGCAAATACCTCTTTTCCTTTGTAAAATCATGGTTGTTCCAAAAATTATCTATCAAATAGTTGTTCAAATAATACAACTCTAAGAGAATAGGGGAAGTGTAGAGGCATCATCTAGTAAAGTCAGGGGAGGTACAACTGCGTCCAAGGTACACGGATGCATGTCCTCCGGCGCTTGTTTACTATATAAATCCTTTTTTTTTAAGGATATTTTTTTTGAAGGATACTATATAAATCCTTTGTTCACCTTCTTGCTTCTAGAGCTACCTCTTTCCACATAGGACTATATCAATATCATAATCTACAATCGCATAAATAGAAATGAGATATTATATTTGTACACTATTTAAAGATAATTTTTAGAACAACTCTTTCATATGGTTCTTATTATTTTATTTGTCTATTGTTTGTGTGTCACAAGAAAATAGAAGAAGGTTATCACAAAAGTTATTTAAAAATAGTTGTACAAATATTATCTTTCAATAGAAATTTATACCTATAGACAAATGGTCTGTAGTATAGAAGTTTAGTTTCTAGATACGGTGAGGTTGGAGAAGGAGTGACAGTTGGTCGTTTGTTTGACAATAACATTACGTGTGAGGTGGGAGTTGGTTCTCAAACTTTATTTTGGTGGGATCCATGGCTTGATGGGGGTGATGTTAAAGACTAAATTTATTCATCTTTTTTATTTAAATGTTAATAAAATTGCGGCGGTGGATGAGATGGTTTTACTTGGGTGGGGGGAGAATGGTGAGGCCTTGAAGTGGGGTGGAGGTATGTTAGCTTGGGAAAAAGAGCATGTGAGAGAGTGCAGCGATATATTAATTAATATTGTTTTGCAACCATGACAAATGGCTTTGGCATCTACGCGCTACGATGAAATATACTATTACAAGTGTTTACCACATGTTTTTGTCGGACAAAAACTTGGAAGCGGATCACACAAACTTAATTTGGAATAAGGAGAGCTCCTTGAAGGTTAGTCTTTTTGGTTGGTGTTTACTTTGTAACTGTATTTCTACGACGGACAATTTAATTAGGAGGCATGTTCTTCATCCTAATGTGCATCTCTCGACGGACAATTTAAGTACTATGATTCATCCATGTTTGAATTAGCTTATTTTAGAGCTTTTGCAAAATAGCTTGTGCAAATAAATGTCTTTATGTATTATTTATAAGCTTGTTAATGTAGTTTATGAAAAAATGGTTTATGAAGGTACAACTTTCGTTAGTAAGAAGTTATAAATTAAAATAAAAACTTATTTATTTGCATAAGCTATTTTCCATAAGCTCAATCCAAATGGGGAATAAGTCTCTCCGCCCCATTTATTGGCATATCAAGAGAGAAAGGTTTTTAGGTGGGTGTCGTAGGTTTTTGATCCTATTTCTCTTGTGTACCAGACAAAAGAACTAGACTCTCTCTTCTCAACTTTAGTCCTCTCTAACCCTCTCTTCTATATTGGTTTTTAGGTGAAAGTAAGTTAACTAATATTGATTTATGCTTGGATACATCCACGGCAAAAGAGATTTTTATCAGTTTGTGCCACTTCATGTAGGGATAAAATCGTCTCTAAAGGCGTAGGTAGAATTGATTTTGTTTCTGCAATTGATCTACTTGATAAAATTTGTAACTTTTGATTCTCGAATTGATTTTTACACGCAATTCAATTCACTTTTACATAAATGTATTTAAATACAAATAATTTTACCTCTAACTCACTTTTAGTCCGAATAAAATTTACATAATCAATTTTTTCAAAATCAATTATTATCACCACAGAATCAAACATTACATTAAAATTGCTTTTGGGTGCGTAATAAAAAGATGCATCTCTGACACATGATACTTATTCCATAATTGATAGTTTTAACTTTAGGTAAACTTAAGTTTAAGGGTTATAATTGATTCATTTTTATTGTTGCCAAACACCAAATTTTTTGTCAATTCACGTTTGACTATATAATAGACGCACTACAACAGCTTCTCACACCGTGAATCCAAACGAAACAATGGCTAAGACATTAAATGTATATTTCATTTTATTTATATGTTGTTCAACTTTTTTTTCTGTCTTGCTAACACTTTATATACAAACAGATGCCACTTCTCCAGTTTCTTGAAAAAGTTGAAGAAAACAACACTCAATAATTTCTAACTTATAATTGATAGGCAAAAAGGACGATGTACATGCAATATAGTTTAGTAATGGAGAGACGTGATATCTTATATAAAATATATTGAATAGACTTATCAGTAGCACGAGTAAAATGGCTTTCCCTGTTGCGTTAGCTTAATTCTAAATAACTGCCTAACTATCCAAATAATGAAAAGAATGTAATCACAAAAATTGAGTTAAAGATAAAAAATAATAATTGAACATGCATATGCAAAAAATATGTTATTGATACACCATATGTCCATATGTATTATTATATTTATTTTTTGTTTTAAAAATTAATTTTAAAAACAAAACATGTTTGGTAAAATGGTGTTAAATTGACTTTTTACTTGATTTGATAACAATTTTCTCTTGAATCTAAAAAACAATACAAATAGGTTTATAATTTTCTACCTTTGTTTTAACGCTAACACTACACCACTAGGTTTATCTCTTATCTCTTCCGACCACCACTCTAACTAGTATCAACCGCCACACTGACCACAACGTTGGCCATCGCTCCGAATACTACTCCAACCACCCACCAATCATCACTACAACGACCACTAATGACCACCTCCGATCACTAATGCATCCAACTTCAACCTCCGATCACCACTACATCCAACTTCGATCACCACTTCAATTGTCATTGACAACCTCTATGACCACCGTTAACCATCCACTGACTACTCTATTCACATCCTATGAATACTATCACATCAGACCTCAACTGTGATTGACCTCAGGAAACTACATAACCCTAAACTCCAATTAGAAATATTTAATAATATAGAATAGTTTTGAAAGAGTTTTGAAGCAAGGTTAAATCGAAAGTCAAAATTTATTTTTCAAAATAAAAAGGTTAGGATTTCACAGTTTACTTTCACAAAATGTTTACCTAAAGTTCTAAATTAAAATATCATAGAACTAAAGTAATCAAGGTTTTTTGAAACCATTTAAAAAAGAGTGTGTAAGGTTCCTATTTTTACAAAGGTAAAACTGTTAAGATTCTAAAAAACACAAATAACACTTTTCTGCCTAGTAGTGTCGAAATCAGAGTAATGGATCACATACCAACAACCTAAAAGAATGACATTTTTGTAAATACGCACACACAAACAACATAAAAGGTGAGCAATCGAAAATTGTGATAGATGTTACGCTCAGTTAGTTAATAGAATGAAATTACGTTCTGATAGCGTATGTGATTGCAAGCCTAGTCTAATGTCTCACAACTACTATCTACAAATGCCTCTACCCATGTCCCTTATAAAGAAAGTCTACTTCTAGCACTCTCTAAATCAAAAGGTCAATTTTAGATTGCACGTCGCAAAAACATTAAGTGTAGAAATAGAGACATTAACAAAATTCCATCTCTATACAGTCCGCCAGACCAAGTATTTAAATTAGATTTTTAACCAACTTCACCTAATCCCAACATAAAGAGTGATTAGTTGCACTTATTGTATAACTAATGACAAATTTGGCAAGTACACCAAACTGTAACAACTAATAATTTGTCTAATTATTGTGTACAAACTGGGTATTTATATGCAAATATTATGCTTGTTAGTCGAACGATGCGTCATATAGTGTCAAATCGATGTCGGGTTAATTTCTATTGGTCTTTACAAATCTAAAGAGGGGGGAGGGAGGGGGAGAATAGATTCTCTCAAAGACTTTGCGCGCAGAAACAAGCAATACTGATGGAATTGTGACATAGGCAACAATGAATACTAATTCAAACAATCAACACATTGAAAACCAACATTGAACAAGCAAAAAATTATTTATTCAATGTAACACAATCAAATATTATACACTTAATTATAAACCCTATCCAATATCAAATCAAGCCTCCACCTTAAACAAAGAAATCACTACAACTAAAAATCACAAAGATTTGATCAATGATAAAAATTAACAAGTTAATTCTATTTATGAAAAGTGATTGAGTAACAATTGAAAACACTAAATTATTCAAAGAAAATAACTTATCTCTTTCAAAAAATAGACCGTAATAAGTTGTTTTTCATAAGATAAGTTGTTTTGAATAAGCTGTTTTTTAAAAAGAGATCGTATTAAGTTGTTTTGAATAAGTTGTTTTATAAAAATAGATCGTATTAAGTTGTTTTGCATAAATTAATCTATTTTGAATAAGTTGTTAACAACTTATTCAAAATAGCTTATCTTATGAATAAGTTTTTTTTTTAAAATAGATCGTAATAAGTTGTTTTTCATAAGATAAGTTGTTTTGAATAAGCTATTTTTTAAAAAGAGATCGTATTAAGTTGTTTTGCATAAGATAAGTTTTTTTGAATAAGTTGTTTTTTAAAAAGAGATCATATTCAGCTGTTTTGGACAAATTAAGCTGTTTTGAATAAGCTGTTTTTTTTTTAAAAAAATAGATCGTAATTAGTCATTTTTCATAAGATAAGCTATTTTGAATAAGCTGTTTTTTTAAAAAGAGATTGTATTAAGCTGTTTTGCATAAATTAAGTTGTTTTGAATAAGTTTTTTTTATAAAAAAAAAGAAGATCGTATTAAGTTGTTTTGCATAAGATAAGTTGTTTTTTTATAAAGAGATCGTATTAAACTGTTTTGCATAAATTAAGTTGTTTTGAATAAGCTGTTTGTTTTTTAAAAAATAGAACGTAATAACTTGTTTTGAATAAGTTATTTTGTAAAAAGAGATCGTATTAAGCTGTTTTGCATAAATTAAGCTGTTTTGAATAAGTTCTTTTTTAAAAAAAAAATAGATCGTAATAAGTCATTTTTCATAAGATAAACTGTTTTGAATAAGTTGTTTATTAAAAATAGATCGTATTAAGTTGTTTTAAATAAATTAAGTTGTTTTGAATAAGTTGCTTTTTTAAATAGATTGTAATAAGTTGTTTTTCATAAGATAAGTTGGTTTAAATAAGCTATTTTTAAAAAAGATATCGTAATAAGCTGTTTTGCATAAAATAAACAGTTTTGAATTAAGTTATTTTTTAAAAAGATGTCATAATAAGCTATTTTGAAAAAACTATTTTTTTTAAAAGAGGTCGTAATAAGTTGTTTTTAATAAGCTGTTTTTTAATAAACAATTGATGAAGATAAGTTGTTTTTTATAAAAAATTATTCATTTTAGTATTTTATTTTATGAAATTAAAAAAAAAAAATATGGATGGATTGGACATCCATCCATTAAAATTACAACGGGTAAACCAGAACTCGCCCAAATTACGGGGGTAAAGACATATTAACCCTTCTATTTTTAATGGATTGGATTGTTTTGAATAAATTTAGTCGATTGTAATGGGTTAATAGATTTTTTTTATTCATCCAAATCCATATCCATCCAAACCATCCATTTTGCCACCCCTAGCCACAGGTTTCAGTACATGATGTTCAACCGATCCTCACGTTGGCTTCTGAACCATATATTTAGAAGATAATGGCAGGTCCTGACAACCCGGTGGATCCGGTATTACAAAAGGAAATTAATTTGGTGAAAGATTTATCAGCGAATAGTGCCACAACAGAAGTTCCATTTACTCCCTATTTGACGATTGGAAGAAGAAAAAAGCAGTTAAGGCGGCATACCTAACCCGTTCTAAGGGTCCACCCCATCACCTCCCTAATGATGATGTTCACATATTTATCGAGAGGGTAACCGCTCTGTTTGGTTTGACACGATGACGTCTTTTTCTTCTTTAGATTTCTTTAGGGATAGGATTAGCTTGCCTATCTATCGTTTCCCCTAAGATTTCCACTGTTTCTTTCCGTTTTCTGCATCTTTTTCCAAGGGTTTTGGCCTAGTCTCCCCTCTTGTATATATGTTTTTCCTTTTTTTAATAATATATATGGAGTCGACGGTTAAGGATGAGAGTTTCAGTTGGGTGCAACCTAGTTGGGATGTTTCTGGCGCTCCTTGAAATATGTCTAACCTACTTCTTACCTTATAAAAAAAGGAGGGTGTAATTTACTATTAAGTATAAAATGCAAAAAATTCCCAACAATCAATAGGCATTGAGATGTTTGTCCTATGTAAAAAATGATGTATAATCTTTAGTAAAAGAAAAAAACGGATGTATAATCTATCTTTACTGAATAAAGATAGGTAAACATTCTTAATGTGTACATCCCTTTATACCACTCTAAAAATTTCAGTTAACTAAATATATGGTCTGCGTGGCTACATTTTTTCAGTTGCGTGACCACTATTTTTTCAACATTTTTAAAAGCTGAAAAATATGGTCATGCAACTAAAACGCGCATGACCACTATTTTTCCACTTAGTTAACCAAATAAATAGTGGTCACACAACTAAATAAATGTGGTCACACAAATCATATATTTGTTTAACTTAAATTTTTCAAAATAATACAAAGGAATGTACAGTACACATTAACGTTGTCTACCTATCATTGCTCATTTGCACCGAATGAAAATAAACTACCTAAAACGGAGAACATGTTCCCTATTTATAGCAAAAGAAAGTACTATTCCCACCGTCTCACAATAATTGTCTCTTTAACATTTTTTCTTTTTCTCAAAATAATTGTCACTTTAGAATACCAATGCAGCTTTTATTGAATTTCATCCAACTTAACTACTTCATTTTTTTTACCAAAACTTAACTACTTCATTAGTACAATTAATAAGGCTGTTTTAGTAAATGATGTTAATTTTACCATCAAAATTAACTCAATTAATCATTTCCTTAATAATCGTGCATAAACTTTAAACGACTATTATTTAGAGACGGATGGAGTATCTATCTGTGTTGCATGTTTGCCACATATGACATATCCTTTAACTAAGTTGAAGCTTCCTATGCAAGTTTTCTTTACTCTTTTATTTCTTACTTATGATGGCTTCTTTGAAAAATTTGTACTTGTAGTTGTTGAGGATATATATTCTATTTTTTTAGTAAACACATTAAATTGTACTGTTGCCTTCGTTCCCATATATTATTTCGAGGAATTTCCCAAATAATCTTTAATCATATGCCAAGTGAACTCCAAACAAGTTAAGTTTCAAATTTTACATATAACAAAAAGAACAAAATTTTATTACTTTTAGGTTAATAAAAACAGAACTTTTTTTTGTTTTTTTTTTATGAATAAATACACTAGTTTTTTTTCTCTACAAAATGTTTAAATAAACTTAAAAAACTAAAACCAAGAATTCTATGGAGCATACCAACTAAAACTGAGAATTACTTTTGCGATTTTGAGTTTTTTTTGTTGACATTAATGACTTTTCTCTATCTTTCTTCTAACTAATTTTTTTTCATCAAAACATTTTATTGCAATTATTTATTCATCTAGTAGTATCATTTTTTTCTTCAAAATACACTAAAATTTTCCATTGGAAGATGGGAAGCCAAAAGGAAGGTATTGACTTGGGGTCTCAAGCGGGCATGCCTCCATGTTGCCTCCTTGGGGTGTGTTTTTGTCCTTTTCAAATTACACGTGTTTCTTACCGTTAGGCTATTCCTTTTCCCAATTTTCTATTAATCAACTCAACCCATCTCTAAAAAAGTGATGATAATTGAATGAACCATGTTGCATTGTTGCTTGCTTAAGTTGGAAAAGTGGGTGCGCACTTTCACATCACTCTTGGGGACTCTAGTTAATACAAGAATGTTTATGCTCTGCTCTCTCCGTTATAAAATTGTCTTTGAGAATCTCGGAGCACTGATTAACATTTTCTTTATAAGAAATATTTAGATCAATAAAAGAAAATGTATTTGATCTAAATTTTTAATTGTATAAAGGTTAAAATACACTTTTGTCCCCTCAATTTTCAAAAATTAGCGATTTTGACCCTACAACTTTGAAAATTACACTTTTAACCCCTCATCTTTCATCCCCTTTGCAAAACCTTGACCCCCCTCCTAATTTTAATCAGGTCAAAGTTGATGTGAATATTTTCTTATATTAAATATTGCCAGTTGTGCATCCACATAGATATTAATTAAACTTAAAATTTTTAAAAAAATTGAAATTAAAACTTAAAAATAAATATAAAAATAAACATTGAAAAAATCTTTTTCATTCATCTTCATCACCAACCTTCATCTTCAACCCCAACTTTGTTCTTCATCAAGACTTCAATCATAATCTTTATCCTTAACAATCAAAATCATTCAAACAAACTAAACTAAACCAATTTAAAACATGAATAACTTCAAATCCAAACAACAATTTTGTTCTAAACTAATGAACACTTTTTCCATGAAACAACAATCATGTTCCAATCTACATGCCTAGGAACAGGCACGGATGTACATAGAGGAAATTGGGGTTCCTCCACTACTTTTTCTATATTGTTTGTTAAATCTTTGATATTTTAACTATTGCCCTCTTTTAAATTAATAGATTGCCTTCATTAAATTAAAATTTATACTATAAAAAGAGTATTTTTTATGAATTTTATAAAATCAAATGTGAAAATGCATTTGAGGTGAAATTTTAAATGATTTTTACATCATTTTTAACTATAAAGACACATAAATAACAATTTTAATTTGTAGATGTTAACGAGTCTTTAATTTTTTCAATATACGAAACAATTGTTGCATCGTTGTTTCCATGCTTCCATTGTTTTCCCCTGAATTCAATTTATAGGGTTTCTTCAATTCCAAGAAGTTCTTCGAAAATGTTCAACAAGTTCATAAAACATGCACACAAGAAATCAGGAAAATTGACATTCACCGAAGATTCAACAAACATAATCCAATTTTATGAAGTAGTTGATTAGTTAACTAGGTTTCTAAAGGGATAGTTTGTCAGACTTATCTCCGAGATTCTGATTGGAGAAATTTCAGTTCCTATTTCCTTAGTCTATTAATGTCATATTCAACGGTCAGATTGATTATATTTATTGTCGTTTGTGACCTAGCCTCGTTTCAGTCGACAGACAAATGTACTTTCTAGTTGACTAGGTTTCTAAAGGGATAGTTTGTCAGATCGTTTCAGTCGCTGGAGAAATGTATATCTTTTGTTGATCTAAATATAAATCAAACTGGACGGAATATAAACGAAAGTGAATGAAATAAATTTGATGTATTTGAGTTAAAACATCATTTTTTTTTGTTTACTTTGTCTTATATATTTTATAGTGGAGAGAGTATTTTTGTAATAAAAAAATGATATTTGTACACTTACTTTATGATAATTTTTTGACAACATTATGTCTCATGCTTTTTTTTGTTAACTCTTTCTTTTTGTACAGTATTTTTACTCTTGCTATTGGGTTGTTTTAAAAATTGTTTTTTAAATAATGTAAATTTTTTTTTACTAATGTTTATACTATACTTTGGGTCTGTTTGACAAGCAACATATTTGAATCTATATCTTATAAATTCATTTGATTACAAACGACATGTTTGGCAATCATAACTTTCTCATGATGTTATAGTTTAAAGCTTACATAACATCATTGTTTTATCTCAATTACTCTTTTTGTCCTAAAATAAATGACTTAGTTGACTATTTCACACATGCAATGAACATCTTTGACCTTTAATATATTTAATCATGTATTAGAAAAAATAAAAAGTAGACTTGAAAAATATGTGTCAAGAAAAATCCAACAACATTTATATGCTACGATTTGTCTTTAAATAAAAACAAAAAAATATAATAAAAATATGTTTATTTTAAAACGAAGGAAGTATAAGTCAGCTTATCAGATATCTGCTTTAAGATATTTTATCAGCTATTCCTTATTATTTATTAAACATAGCTAGGTTGGCATCTACAATGGGAATATGTCCATACTCACCCAAACATGTGAGATATTGTTCTGTTATATCAAGTGCGTATTATAATTATTGGAGAGCTTGGAAAATTGTCAAGGATAAAAGTTGATCAACAATTTAAGATTTAAAGAAAAACATCACATCTCCATTCAAAATCTTAAAATATTGAGTATAAAAGTCGAATATCATTTATAAAGTATTAAATATTATTTTATTCATAGTCGATTTGGGACTAATTATTTACATTTAACCAAATAACTACCTCTTTTTTTTTTTATATACCTAAGGGGCATTCAGAAACATAAATTATTCTGCTTTATAAGATTATTTTCAAATTACAAGATAAGTTTATAATTGTTTTACAAAAATACTTCTAATTAAATGAGGAGAATTAAAATATAAATTATTTATACCTCTTTTTATTTTACGGTTAAATCATTTCTATCTCTCAATAATTAAAGAATAATTTTTGTAAAATACATATACATTGTTGACAAGTTTAATATAAAAACTAGGTTTCTTAATATTTTTGCATTCATCTTGTTATAAGGGTAGATATTGCACACTTTTTTTCGACAAAAGATATTGAACAGTTTTTATTTAAGAAATAAGTAGTATTTGATTTCTCCATAAAAAAAAATTAGTTTCTTGATTTCTAAGTTTGTATTTGTTTTAAGTTATTTTTGTAGATTTTCAAAAATAAAATAAAATGATAAAAATATGTATTCATATTTTATAAATAAAAAATAAAAAATAAAAAAATGTATTTATATGTTTGTTACATGTTTATTAAATTTTATTCTCTAGTGTAAAATATTTTAGGAAATGGAAACAGTTTTCAAAGAAATAGTGGGAATAAAGTTACCATGAAGATTGAGAATAAGTTTATGGATAGGTAATTGTTGCGCGGATAAGTTAGCTTCTCATGGGCATGTTATGGTTGACTATGTTTGGTTTGAGATGATGCCGTCTTTTTTGTCTTTAGATTTCTTTAGGGATATGAATAGCTTGCCTAACAGTTGTTTTCCTAGGATTTCCGTTGGTTCTCCTCGTCTTTTGCATCTTTTTCGGAGGGTTTTGGCCTAGTCCCCCTCCTGTATATAATTTTAATAATATATTTGGAGTAGGCGGTAGATGATGGGAGCTTTGGTTGGGTGCCAACCTAGTTGAGATGTTTCTGGCGCTCCTTGATGCCAAGTGCCAACTTGCTTCTTGCCTTATAAAAAAAACTATCTTTTAATCCCCCTATTATAAAGACTCTAAAAAATATTATTATATTCCCTCTAATCCTATTTATAAGAAAAAAATTGACTTTTTAAATTCATGAAGTCAAAAAAGTCAAATGTTTCTTATAAATATGACCGAAAGGAGTATTAACCAAACATCTTTTAAAAAAATACCTTAGAATAAAACTCACTTCCTTATATTTTCATAAAATTAATCTTAGGAATGAATCAACTAAACTTAAAACAAACACCTCTTTAAGGATTTCTAATACAGCAATTTCCTAAAAAAAAAGGATTTCTAATAGAAATATGTTGTGCGGAGACTGAAATATCTATATAAGTTAGTTATTTTTATTTTTTTTACATATATATAAGTCAAAATGATATAATTTTTTTTACATATATATAAGTCAAAATGATATAAAGTAGTAGTCTTGATAATAAATAGGACAAATTACACTCACCTCCCTTGAGGTCTTCTTAAATAGCACAAATATCCCCTCTAATTTTGAAACAAGCATTAACCTCCCTTTTCATTTAACACCGTCAGCTTTCTGTTAGTTACATGATAAGAATTTTAGAGATTAGCTACCATAATTTGGCTACCGCTACTGGGGTGGTTAACTCCCTGCTAATTAAAACACTACATGTTAGAGATTAAAAACGTTTTCCTCAATCACCCATACTACGTACATAAAATCTTTCTACTTAACCCAATTTTTTTGTATATATCCTTAATTAAACAAGTGCTCAAACGTTTCAATGACATCAATTCACTTTGATTTCACACCTTCATTCAATTCACATCAATTCACATGATCATGATCTTCTTCTTCTTCTTAATTAACAAATTTCTCTTGATTTTACATCCTGCAGCATTGATTTCAACAATATGTTCAGATTTTCAATCGATTTGTTTCTATTTCTTTGACTCTGCACTTAATTATTTTTCATCCTCTTAAATTTGGTTTATCCAAATTTTTAACCTAGAATTTCAGTTTCTATCTAACCACTTCCGTCTCTAATTCTCAAAAAGCAACATTAAGCAATTCATCCAACTTTATTATGTTGATGTGAATTACAATCACTTCCTTCATCCTAAAATTGAATATTTATCATGTTTAG
>Ga0228710_1009984_pt1 | contig 12899 bp, 12 predicted proteins | sample MedpolnodulmetaG_FD_177995 | JGI IMG/M metagenome (GOLD analysis project Ga0228710, IMG submission 177995) | Root nodule microbial communities from Medicago polymorpha collected in Santa Monica, California, United States - pink nodules | ecosystem: Host-associated > Plants > Roots > Nodule...
GTGATTGAGCATAGAAGTATCTTTCAGTTGTGATTGAGCAAAGGAAGTCTCTTGGAGTTGTCTTTGAGCATTGAGAAGTCTCTTACTGTGTGTTTGAGCAACTTGTAATTTGGTATTACATTTTAGTGGAACTCTCTTGGAAGTGCAAGGGGGACATGACTACTTCCGGTTTGTGGAAGGAACCTGTATAATTGCTTGTGTTCTTTCTTTCTCTGCACTCTTACTATCTATCCGTTGCATTAAGACTCTGAGCTCAAGTCAGACTCTGAACTCAAGTCAGACTCTGAACTCTATCAGACTCTGACCCTAGGAACAATTTTCATTACGTAAGAAGGAGAAGTTTTTGAAAACACAATTCAACCCCTCCTTCTTGTGTTTTTTCTCACCTTCAAACACCAATTGATCATTTAGTTGATCATCTTGCTACATAACCTTTTTCACTTTGTAGCATTTTCGTTTTTTGTGATTCCAACGTCAATTATTGTTTCTTAATTGCCGTCATCACAATTTTTAAATCACCGTGTGCCACATTTTGCGTTTTGCTCCTTGTTGCGGTTCCTTCACAGACTGCCTCGACATGTTTGACTGGCAGGCGGAACTGGCAGATCTGGTATCAATTCCGTTGGTTCACTCACGGGTTTCTGCTCCTCAGAATGTTATGTTTTCTGCACTGTCGGTCCCTGTACCTGCTCAGACCTTTGCGCCCGCTCCCAAATCTTTTGTGGCAGCATTAGGGAGCACTAGGTCTTCATCGTCAGAAGGGGCTCCATATCCGGTTGCCTGCATTAGGGGGATGCGCTTTCCATCAAGATTGGACAGGAGAATATTCTAAAGGCCTGGCCGAATGTCGGTATGCACTTAGGGGACAGCTGACCTTGAATAAAGGCGATAAACTTTATACGACACGTGATTTGGCTACCAAATTGGGAATGGTTTGGAAAATGGTTCATGAATGGAAGATGGTTTCACTTGGAAGGGGTTTTTATGATTTTCTTTTTCAGCATCTTGGTGATTTATCTCATATTTGGGCGGCTTGCACAGTTTCTTTACAACCGGGTCTTCTTTGTCTCACTCAATGGACGAAAGACTTTCAGCATAATTCACATAAATAGACACATGCTTCTATATGGATCAGGCTTGTTGAGCTTCCTCATGAATATTGGCGTGAAAGAACATTGAAGGAAATTTCTAGTGTCATGGGTACTCCTATCTCTCTTGAAGCACCAACTCGTAATAGGGCCTTTGGATACTATGCGCGCATTCTGGTAGATATTGATTTGTCGAAGAGAGTATTTGAGAAGCTGCTAAGGTAAACCGTGGTAAAACTCAAGTGACTGAAACAAGTAAGAAAGGTACTCAACAACATCGTGGTGACAAAGGAGCTTCCTCCTCCAGTACTTTTCATTATGTCGCAGTGGTTCCGCCAACAGCAGCCATGGAAGTTACAAAAAATGCTTTGGAAAGTGTTGCACCTCCAAAAGATATTTCGGCCAACACTTTTAGTTTTACCACTGTTAGATTTAGTGATTGATGAAGACCACGATGACGTGAATATTTTTGAAGAGGAGAGATTTGAAGTTGCGGTCTCAAAGGAACCTGTTAAAAGGAAGGAGGGGCCGAGCTTCATCTTGCCCACCTCGGGAGGCTCGTTCAGTGGAATCAGGTCCGTGGAGTATTGAGTGGCTTAGTGATCAAAATCATGGCGATGCTGGTGTTATTTCTTCATCTAAGAAAAAAGTGAAGAAGGTGGTGTGGTTTAAGGAACCTACTAGTCATGCTTGCAATGTTGTTAAAAAGCGGAAGAAAGTGAATGGAATTTTGAAACCCTTTGTGAATAGCCTTAAGAAAGTGGCACACTTACCTTCACATGACCGTTCAATTGTTTTGCACATTTTGAAAAATAAATCACGAAAATTACATGGGTTAAAGAGACACTAGAAGGCTGTCAAGGAGATGTCAAAGACTGTTTCAGAGGGGAGTTCTTCTTCAAGGTCAGTTAATAATGACTGGGTTAATTGGGTAGTGTTATGTGGGGATGAGAAAGTGGCAGTAGAGGATGTTAGAGGTATTAGAGCAGCGATTGGTGTTCAATTTATTGGGGATAACAATATGTTCGGGGTGCTAGCTAAAAAAGGGAGATGGAAGAGGGTGGTGCGGCGTGAGGGGAAAGAAGGGGGGAAGGGGCTTGGTTGAGGAAGGTTGTTAGGGTGGGGAGGTGGCCAAGGGGTAGGGGTGAGGGTGTGTGAGATGAAGGTCATTTCGTGGAATGTACGGGGTTTAGGTGGTTTTGAAAAGAGGAAGGAGGTTTGTGCTTTGGTTCGTGAAAAATGTCTGTTTATCTTATGTTTACAAGAAACTAAACTTCAATTGTTTGATGATGGGATTTGTGCTGCTCTGTGAGGTAACCAGTCTGTAGGAGCGTCAAGTGGTTTGTTAACGGTTTGGGATAGTTCCGAAGTGGAGGTGTGGTCTTTTGTCAGCTTTGATCACACTTTAATTATTCATGGGAGGTTTATAAAGTATGATGAGGATTTTTATCTGTTTAATGTATATGCCCCGTTGACCGTGCGGTTACAATTGTTGAGAGGTAGGAAAGTGTGTGTCTGCGGAGAATTCAATGCAATTAGGTGTAGGGAGGAAAGACGTTCTGTGTCAGACGGTTTTCTGAGTTCGGATTATGCGTATTTTAATTCCTTCATTGGCGATAATATTTTGGTGGATCTTCCTTTGGGGGTCGTAATTTTACTTGGTTCAAGGTTGATGGCAAGTCAATGAGTCGAATTGATCGATTCTTGCTTTATGAGGAATGGTGTATTTTGTGGCCAAATTGTCTGCAGTTTGCTCAGTTGAGAGGTTTGTCAGATCACTGTGCTTTGGTGTTTTCTATTGACGATGAAAATTGGGGCCCTAGGCCATCTCGATTGTTGCACTATTGGACTGTTATTCCTGGTTACAAGCAGTTTGTGAGCACTAAGTGGAAGTCTTTTCAGGTTGATGGATGGGGAGGCTATGTTTTAAGAGAAAAATTTAAATTGATCAAAACTGCTCTTAAGGAATGGCACACCACTCATTCTCAAAAGTTACCAGCAAAGATTTATGCCTTAAAGGATAGACTGACAACTTTAGACAATAAATGTGAGACAATGGAGTTGACAGAAGAGGAATGTGCTTAGCTACATGGTATTTCCTTGGATATTCACTCGTTGTCCCGCCTTAATACTACTATTTGTTGGCAGCAATCTCGGGTTCAGTGGTTGCGTGATGGAGATGTTAATTCTAATTTTTTTTCATTCCATCATGTCCTCTAGGAGGCGCCATAATTCGTTGTGTTCTATTGTGGTGGATGGTCTTTTGGTGGAAGGTGTACAACCTGTCCGCGAAGCTATTTTTAACCATTTTACGAATCATTTTAAGGTTACTGATGTGGAGCGGCCTAGCATTGCAAACTTGAATTTTCGAACTTTGTCTATGGCGGAGGGTGTGGGTTTAATCAAACCTTTTTCCCTTGATGAAGTTAAGGCAACTGTTTGGGATTGTGATAGCTTTAAAAGTCTGGGTCCTGATGGAATTAACTTTGATTTCATTAAAGATTTTTGGCATGAGTTGAAGGACGAGATTATGCGTTTTGTTTCTGAGTTTCACCGCAACGACAAATTATCTAAAGGTATTAATACTACTTTTATAGCTCTCATTCCGAAAGTTGATAGCCCTCAGAAGCTGAATGATTTTCGCCCTATATCTTTGGTGGGGAGTTTGTATAAAATTTTGGCAAAGTTGTTAGCTAATAGACTGCGCATGGTTATTGGTTCTGTCATTTCGGAGACTCGGTCTGAAGTTGCTGGTGATGCAAATGAAGAAGAAGAAGAGAATTCTGGGAGCTGTTCTGAGGCTGCTGAATGATTTGAATTTTTCTTCTTTCGGTGTATTTCAGAATTTTTTTTGTGGGCTAAACCCTGAATATTTGTTTGCACCTTGTGTGCCTATTTTGGTTTGTAATCCCTAAATACTCTGCACTTTATTTCCTTTGGTATTCTACTCTGTGTGTTTATCTTGGCTTATACAAATGTTATGCATGCATGAATTTGGCATATTTTGTGGCTAAAAAGGGGGAGATTGGTATTAATGGTATGCCTATGTGTGCCTGTTATGTTATGGGAATTTCTTTTCTAAGTTCTCAGTATTTTCTTTCTGTGCATGTTCCCTGCTAATGTTCTGTTGAATGTTGGAACATGTTGTGTGTGACTTTAAAAGTCTGTCTGGTTTGGTAAATATTCCCTGATGATCTTACTGGCCCTGAAGTTTTTTTCTTTTGCATTAGGAGTTTTGGGTCTCAAGATTCTTAATATGCATGTATTCAGGGGGAGTAGTGAAATATTTCTGTAAGTAGTCACTCATAGGTTGTTACTTTGAGGGGGGAGTGATACTTTGATTATGTGTGCTTGAAATATGTTCAAGCTGTTTTGACAGAATGATGAGTAAGATGTTTAAACATCCATGTCTGGACTCTGTAGGTATGAGAAATTTATTTTTTCCCTTGCTGATATGTTTGATAGGTTCTCCTGTCTGATGTGGTGAAGGATGTTGGAACATCCAAATCTGTATGGGATTTTATTTATCACTGATCTGACTGTTGCTTAGGAATTTATTATTCCTATGCTTGTTTGTCTCTAATGTAAGTAATATATTTTTATCTCTTAATTCAGATTATGTTAAGAGTATGTTGTTTCTTTCTTCATGTCTGTTTGATTCAAGCCTTGACTGAAGACTGTATAAGGTATTCCTGTGTTTTGTGCACACTTTTGAAACCTCTTTAGTGATACTGCCTTTCAGATCCTTCTTCTTGAATATGTGTTTGTGATGGCTTGAAGAAGTGTATCCTAGGTATCTCTTTAGATTTTGTGTGCTGGTTGTTTTCTTCATAGGTGTGTGTTCATATTGATTGAAGAAATGGAAGTGTTGTATCCCTCTTCTTTTTGTGATTGATTGTAGGATAGTGAGATGAGATCTCAGATCTAGGAGTTCTTAGGTTGAAATCTAGACGGATAGGTCCTAGGTCTAAAGTGTAAACGAGGAGTTTGCTGAGAGCTTTAGAATAAGGACTACACTAGTGGATTTCCTTCCTGGCTTGGTAGCCCCCAGAGTAGGTGTGTTTTGTCACCGAACTGGGTCAACAAACTCACTGTGCCTTTTTACTTTCTTGTCATTTATTTCCTTGTTTTTTTATTTATTTACTGCATGATGTTGGAACATTAAACCAAACATCTACTGTCTATGTATCAAGCGTTGAAACATCGCATAAAACATCTTAAAACAAGTACGCTAGAATTTCAGATGACCAAAATAGAAATAATCTCAAATTATAGGGGTAGGATGTATGTATTTTTACGGCGGTTAGTTCAAGACTTCACATATTTCAACAATTAACCCAAAATTATTATATCGTAATACTAATTTCTTAAAAAAACAAACATTGTGATTATTTTTTTTTTAAGGAAAAACATTGTGATTTTAATCCTTTCGTTTAGAGTAACCAAACAATTGAACTCAAATTGTTAATGAGTTCAACGAATATTAATGAATTATTTAAAAGAACTTAAGTTCGATTCTTGTGTAGAATAATTCTTGACCAAACTTTACTTATCTTCAAGATGAACTTCACATTACTAGAGTCTCTTTTCCATGACCCGAAAGTATAAAATATTTTATATGTGCTTTTAGTCAAATTTTAATTATTTTACAATTGTGTAAGTATTTTAAAAAGGAATATTTTGATGTATAAGTAGTGATTTTTTGCTCAAAAAGCTAAGTTTTATTAATTGATGAACTTAATTAAATCTTGCAACACAAGATGTGCCACGTCACTCAGTTACACAAGCTGACCCATTCATCGCCTACTAAACAAATATACAACATTTGGAACATTGATTAAACAATTCACCTGACTTCATTCCTCAAAAAAGAAAATAGTTCAACTAACTTCACAGCGCAAAAGTGTGAACAGAACGTGCATTCATCAACTCCTATTTTGTTTTTCTTCGGACATCATAAATCACATTCCACAGATTTGATTGGATGTTTCTTAAAAAAAATAAAATTAACGAGTGCCTCTGGGACATTCTTTAAGAACTTTATATAGTAAATTATTACGGAAGCGATCTACTTACTTCGACGCGTGATGAAGCGATATATGACGGATAATAAAGACTTACACTTAGTTTTCATTGATTTGGAGAAGGCGTATGATAGAGTTCCTAGAGAGATTTTGTGGAAAGCCCCGGAGAAGAAATGAGTTAGGATTGCCTATATCAGAGCTATCAAGGATATGTATGAGGGAGCTTTGACTAGTGTGAGGACGCAAGATGGGGCTACCGAAGATTTTCCCATAACAATAGGATTGCACCAAGGGTCAACCCTAAGTCCTTATCTTTTACTTTAGTTTTGGATGTACTGACGGAACACATCCAAGAGTTAGCACCGAGATGTATGTTTTTTGCATATGATGTAGCCTTGCTTGGTGAGTCGAGTGAGGAATTGAACGGGAGGCTAGAGATCTGGAGGCAAGCCTTAGAAGCGTATGGTTTCCGCTTGAGTAGAAGCAAGATAGAGTATATGGAATGTAACTTCAACAAAAGGAGAAGTAGGTCTACCTTGGCGGTGAAAGTTGAAGATCATATCATACCCCTAGTTACACGGTTTAAATATCTTGGGTCCATAGTACAAAATGATGGAGAAATAGAAGCAGATGTAAGTCATCGTATTCAAGCTGCGTAGTTGAAATGGAGAAGAGCCTCATGTGTTTTGTGTGATAAGAAAGTACCACTTAAGTTGAAAGGAAAGTTCTATCGGACATCAGTCAGACCGACGTTGCTGTATGGTACAGAATATTGGGTGGGTAAGAGTCAACACAAGAATCAAGTAAGTGTGGCAGAGATGAGGATGTTGCATTGGATGAGTGGTAAGACTAGACATGATAGGATTATGAATGACACCATTAGAGAGTGGGGGTAGCACCTATAGAAGAAAAGTTGGAAGAAAATAGGCTTAGATGATTTGAGCATGTAGAGAGATGACCCGTAGAAGCCGTCGTAAGAAAAGTAGATCAAATGGAGGAGAGTCAAGTTATAAGAGGTATAGGAAGACCTAGGAAAACTACTAGAGAATTGTTAGAAAGGATTTAGAGGTCAATGAGTTGAATCTAAATTTGGTTTATCATTTGATCTATGTAACCGACCCCACTTAGTGGGATAAGGTTTGGTTGTTGTTGTTATTGTATATTCTTAAAGAAAATGTAAACCATTAAATAAATCCACTAATATTAAAAAGACAAATATTAAATAAAGGATAAAAAAAAACCTTTACAATAACTACACCTTAAAAGTTCTGACATTCTTTTGATAAATATGTTCATAATTTTTTGAATTATTTTTAAAATAAGGACCGAAGAAAGTATTTTAGACTCATCTCTTCATGATCCAACAATGAGAGATGAAGTGATCAAAGGTGCATGACCTTGTATAAAAAATCAATTTACAAGAAAATTAACTATCAAATAGCAAATGTAAATTTTCTTTTTTGGTATAAAAGAGCAAGGTAAATTATTTCCTTGAAATATGTCCATTCTCATCAAATTTTAATTAAACTTCCAAGGCTCTTTGATTCTAACATTTTTCACTTAATTTGTTTATAAATGATTGAGATGAGACTGATAGGGAAGATTGTCCATCGACATACCAACTTGTAATATATATCCACAAGAACAGTTTTTCTAAAAAGAAAAGGAAGAATAAATACATCATGTATACGTGGAGGGAAAGAAAGGGCCCATAATATCCACAAATGAAATGAGTAATGAAATATTTTTAAAGGATCCAATCAAATAATTAATACCTCACCAAAATCACAAATTATTCCCCTAAAAAAAACCACATATTATATTCCATGCACACTCATTTACACGTCCACTTCAATTACAAATTCTTTTTTTCTGGTTGAGGCTATTGACAAGATCCTAATTAGAAATTTCCCTTTATGCCTTTTCACACAAGATCCCCACCTCACTAGTTTGTGTCTTTCTTTAAATCCAAAATATTGTGTTTGTTTTGTGCTACAACTTCCCTTTTTATTGAAGCACCTTCTCTATCAATTTCTCCTCTTCCACTAAATCACCAAATCAAACCCCTCTACTTTCCATCTCTTAATTCTTCAATTTCATTAATAAAAAAAAAAACATAAATCTTTCATTGATATGGGGGCTGGTATTTCTACCAATGATGATCATGAAGGATATCTTTCTTATTCAAAGACTTGTCTAGATGATATTCCAGAAAGCTGCATCTCTTCCATAATGATGAGGTTGGATCCTCAAGAGATTTGTAAATTGGCTAGAGTTAACAAAACTTTTCATAGAGCTTCCTCAGATGACTATGTGTGGGAATCTAAGTTGCCTCCAAGCTACAAGTTTCTTATCAATAAAATTCTTGGTGAAGACAAACTTTGTTCTATGACCAAGAAAGAGATCTATGCTAAACTATGTCAACCTAATTTTTTTGACGGTGGTACCAAAGTAAGTAACTCCAAATTGTTGATCGGTAGTGGATCTGTTTGCAGGATCACTAGGTTTATTTCCAATTAACTAGATTGAGTTTTTCTCCATTTTTTTTTGTTGTATGTGATTGCAAACTTTTTTTTTTCATTAGACAAATCCGTTTCTAAATTTTTTTTTTGTTAACTGTCCAAGATGCCAAATTTGTAGATATATATCTTTGATATTATGGATAATCACGGTCAATTGTGATCGTATTTGTGGTAGCATATGCATCAAATATCTTATTGTTGGGGATTGTGGTTGCAGACAGTTTTATAAACTTTGCTTTTACAATGCATTGAAAAAGTTTTAATTTGTTTCTATGTGGTGATTATTGTAGGAAATTTTGCTGGATAGATGCAGTGGACAAGTTTGTTTGTTTATTTCATCAAAATCTTTCAAGATAACTGGAATAGATGATAGAAGATATTGGAATTATATTTCCACTGAGGAATCAAGGTGAGAGCAGCTCTCCATATTTAACTTTTATGATTTGTTTGGATGTATGTAAATATTATGTGATGAAAAATGGATAAAAATTAAAAAATTTAAGTATTTTATTTTTTCCCTTTGAGGAAGAGAAAACTAAAAATAAAAATACAATATGAAAATTTACATCATATTTTAAGGACAAGTTTAACTATGTCTTTAGCTCAGTTGGTAGGGATAATGCATAATATATACAGATCTGAGTTTCGAATCCCGGACAACACAAAAAAAAGGGTAAAGTTTAACTACATATTACCTAACTTGTCAAGATATTTTAGTTTTTTTTTTTTTGAAAAAAAAATATTTTAGTTTCTAAATACCTTTACAAAAATAAATTCTTGAGATAGAAAATTCTTAAAGAGTAATATATACTTACATAATAAAAAGAATAAATAGATGAGCATGTCCCCTAAAAAAATAGATGAGTAAGTCAACAACAAATGATAAAATTGTATTTTAAATTGTCCCAAGATAGTAAAAGTTTGTAAATTCACACCAGTGATATATTTCGCACTTAATTATTTGCGAGTCTTGCTCATTGGTGCTAGATTTTTTCAAACAAAAATAACAATTATACTCAAATTTTGTTTATTTAATAAAAAAGATATATTACTTTTATTTCTTTTCCCACTTATTTTTCTCAATTCGTTGTTATTGATTTGTTTTCATCTCAAAATGCTTTTGTCACCGTGCAAATGACAGGTGGAGCTAAAGCTTTTATGAAAAACAAGAGTAATGTTTGTTAGATACCCTTTTTCCCTAGCTTAGTCAGCAATTCATATATTAAAATCTTATTGGCAATTTGCTTTTGCTTTACCATATTATATTTTCTCCCTAGCTTAGTCAGCCATTCATATATTAAAGGTAATTAAAGAATAAGGAACAAAAGTGCAAACAACTTGCCCATAGAAAATGTTACAATGGTTAAAAATGTCTTCTATTGAAATAAAGTATTCAATTAAATATTGTTAAAAGCATATTGCCAACTAATTTGTGCTAGTCCCCTTCCAAACAAAAAAAAAAACTAATTTATCCTAGTCAGCCATTCCTATCTACAAGATAATTAAAGAACAAGAGTGCAATCAAGTAGCACATTGAAAATGACATCTTTCCAAAGAAAAGTGGTCTAAATAGCAAACTCTAGAATTATTTTTGAAGTTTGTTTTTTTATAGGCAAATACTACTAGTATATTGTCACTTTCTTATTTTTTCGAGATTTGAACTCTGAACTTTTCACTTCTTCACTGTCTTTAATTTTGAATTAGTTGAACTACTCAAGCCATTAAAGTTTGATTTTTGTTGATATTTTAATTTAAAACTAAAAAGAATAGAAACTCAACCTTTGGAACTTTTATTTTCTTCGGTCAATTGTAAGTTTTGTATAATGCATCACAAAACAAGCACTAGAATACAAATATATTTTCCTATTCCCTTTTCTACATTGTACATTATGTAGCTTCTAATTTATCCAAGAGTGCAAAATCTCATTTTCAAAGGAAAATTGAACACAATGCATATTTTCAATCCAGATCAAAAAAACTTTCAAGTCATATGCTTTATTTTTTTTTAACATTTTAATAATAGTGTTAAATGAACATGCAGGTTTAAAAGTGTTGCATATCTTCAACAAATGTGGTGGGTTGAAGCATTAGGGGAGCTAGAATTTGAGTTTCCGAAAGGGAACTATAGCATATTTTTCAAGCTTCAATTAGGCAAGACCACAAAGAGATTGGGTAGAAGAGTGTGCAACCTTGAACAAGTACATGGTTGGGACCTCAAGCCCGTTAGATTTCAACTATCTACATCCGACGGTCAGAATTCACTCTCACAGTGTTATATGAATGGGCCTGGAGAATGGGCTTACTACCATGTTGGGGACTTTGTCATTCAGAAGCCCGATGGGCTAATAAACATCAAGTTTTCTTTGGCCCAAATTGATTGCACACACACCAAAGGTGGTCTTTGCATAGATGGGGCAGTGATTTGTCCTAAGGAGTTAGCACATAAGTTGAAACAATTTTAGCTAAAGTATGCTCAATATTGCTTTTTCAAATTGAGCACGTTTGTAAGAGCAAATATAGGTCTTTGTGCATTTTCTTTTTGTTTATTATTTAAGATTTTTCGGATTAAAGATCATGGGGGAAAAGGGTTGTTGAAGGAAAAAAAATGTTGGATTTTGGGACCAAACAACCTTGGATCTTGTGTGATGAGTGCCCCTACTTTTGTGTAGGTGTGAGTGTTCTTTTTCTAACTTGTATTTGAAGGAAATAGGATTGTGAAAAATAGTGTTAATTGTTGAAGCTGTTAATGTTGTAGAGATTGATTTGTTGTAATTTACTTTTGTGTCTATTGCCATAATATGTTATGATGATCTACTCATGTACAAATGAAAATGGTTCACTTTTTTCAATGTTAAAAATGGTTGTGTAGATTGTAAAAAAAAAAAATGGCTGTCTTGTATCATCATCTTTTTGTATCTTACAAAATAAAAATAATTTTTTAAAAATATTATTAGTTAATTCATTGTTGAAAATTCACATCTGAGATTTTAGTTGAGTGGTAGGAGTTTAGTATTATAATCTTGACTTACAGAGTTTAAATCCTCTAAAAACAATTGTAAAAAGGTTGTTGAAAATTCAAGTGTGACTAATCGATAAGGGATTCAAGCTCGAGCGGGTGCCTGACTCCAAAAATGCAGGATGTACTATTGGGAAATCCATATTCATTGATACCATGCTCCTTTTGTTTGCAGTAAAACAGAATGAGAGAAAACTAATCTTTGGTGAGACGTGATTTAGATACTTTGTGGTTATATTGTTGGAACAAAGGGTGTTTCTCAAAATCACCTCTTTAGTTTTGATGATAACAAGATATTAAAAATTATCAATTGGATTTGCTAAACAATTTGTTCAAGTGTACAGGATCCAATTTCAAGTACTATTCATAAAGATTCTGATTGAACAAGTCAAAGAGCAAAGGAATTTTATTTGAAGCTTAGAGCGTTTGGAAGAATGCGTCTGAAGAAGTGCGTCTGAAGAAACGAGTCTGAAGATAGAGCTCCTGAAGACACGTCATCATAAGCAAGGTCATCAGAAGCAATGGTTATCAGAAGCATCTCGCCAGAAGCTACTTCACCAGAGTTGACAAAGTACAATGTACGAAGTGTACAACCACGAACTCTGCAACCACCATCTCTGCAACTTTGTCTCTACATCAAGACAAGTATAACAGTAATATTGCTGCAGACATTGTTCCGCTTCGTATGGAATGGATTTGAAATTAGTTCTTCATAGGACAATTATCAAATCAGGCAAAAGATCAATGGTGAAGAATCAAAGCTTCAAGCAAGACAAGTTGATGTAACGACTAAATTCTCAACGTCTCTCAAATCCTCTATATATAAGGATAAAGACTTGAAGAAAATATAGATATACACGCATATACAAGGCCAATACTCTCTGTGCAAAACGTCGAAAACAAAACATCAACAACTTAGAGAATTCTTACAATAGTTCATATCTTAGAATTCTTAAGTGTCTAGAAAAACAGAGTCTGTTCTGTTTCGTATTGTATTGTGAATACCTCTGATTGTATATCAAGTATTCAAAACCTTATTCAATTCTTTGTAATTGTTAAGATAAGTCTCTTTCAGTAGTGATTGAGCAAAGGAAGTCTCTTGGAGTTGTCCTTGAGCAAAGGAGTCTCTTTCTTGTGTGATTGAGCAACTTGTAATTTGACATTACATTTTAGTGGAACTCTCCTTGGAAGTGCAAGGGGGACAGGACTACTTCCGGTTTGTGGAAGGAACCTGTATAATTGCTTGTGT
>Ga0228710_1009987_pt1 | contig 12897 bp, 3 predicted proteins | sample MedpolnodulmetaG_FD_177995 | JGI IMG/M metagenome (GOLD analysis project Ga0228710, IMG submission 177995) | Root nodule microbial communities from Medicago polymorpha collected in Santa Monica, California, United States - pink nodules | ecosystem: Host-associated > Plants > Roots > Nodule...
TTATGTTAGTTTTTAGATTGTACGAATATTATTGATATATTTATGGTTTTGTATGAAAATGATTTATGGATTGTACAATGATTATGATGATATATGTCGTTTAATTAATTTGTGTCTTATTAAATTATAACTTTATTCCATTAATTTATTTGTGTTTAATAAATTTTATTTCTTAAATTAAAATTAAAAAGTGGAAAGGAATAAAAAAAAAAAAGTGAGAAGTACATTACTGACAGAAATTTCTGTCACTAATGCAGATCTATATAAACATTACTGGCGGAATTTTCCCTCAGTAATGCAGTAATTACTGGCGGAATAATCCCTCAGTAATGCTTTGTCAAAACGACCTCTGCATTACTGAGGGAAAAATCCGTCAGTAACATTACTGACGCTCATATTACTGAGGGATTCATATCCGCCAGTAATACATATTACTAAGGGATTTTTGGTGTTACTGAGGGATTATTTCCACCGGTAAAAACCAGAATTCTTGTAGTGTTAGCTTTTTCCTTTTAAAAATAAGATGTGATATATGATTATGTGATTGATTCCTTATAACCCATACATGCTGATTTTTTCTTTTAACACTGCGAATATTGTTTTATTTTTATTTTTTGAAATTTTTTCTTTTATAAATAGGGAAAAGTGATATCATTAATTTTCCAGAAGAGGGGGAGGAGAGACAATCCTATAATATTAAGAGAAATTCAAGCTCGTTACAAAATTGTATCACCATTACTATGCAAAAGGCTGACTCAACAATTTATTTGTGAGGGAAAAAAACATCAAAACAAATATGAATGCCTCCAATTAGATTCAAACTTGCAGCCTCGATGTACATCAATCTGCATCTCTGCCTAAGAGCAATTTTAATAGTGATCTCATCCAAATACTATTTTGTGTGTTCTTTTATACCACATCATCTCGAAGTAACCTACTCATTTTTTACTTCAACGGTGTAATTCTAAAAGCTTTATATTGGGTTCCACAACTTTACTTTATATATTAATATTTTATTTATATTACTCATTTATTCAATGGGACCAATATGAGAGGGATGTCGAAATACTTTTGTTATTTAGTCTGGTGTGACACTTGGGTGACATTGGGGTGTCAATGCCATGTGACATTGATCAACCACAATGTCACAAGTGGTTTTTTATCTCTCTCTCTCACAAGTGCTATTTTCAACACTTGGATTTAATCTCTATAACAAAAATTAAGGACTAAAATTAAACAAAATCTGAGGAATTTAACCTTAAAACATCAAGTGTTGTAGAGACTGAAAAACAAAATAATTCGAAAATTAACCAATACATGAAAATTAGCTAAGAGCAACAAAAAAATGATAACAATTGAAAACAACTATTCAAAAAAGTTGGACAAAATGTGTTTCAAGCAGTCAATTTTATATTTTTGTCATAAATGACTGTTTACAAAATAGATTAATGATGTCTTTTTCAATTTACACAAATAAGTTATTTTAATTATGACTATTGTCTTGATAATTTTTATTGTTGAAAAGTTTTTCTCTATAATTATTATTGAGACAGAAAGTATCAAGCCAATACAAATAAATATATCAATCATGTAATAATTTTTTTACTTTTTTATTTATGTTAATTTTCGACAATTAAACTTACTTAGAGTAGCTCAATATTTATTATTTAATGTAACTCCATATAAATACATATCAACTAATTGAGAAATAATATTTTTTTTATGGTAGTCAAGGCTACCCTTCACAAAGAAAGGATACGCCCCTGGTATCACCACTCTGATTGAAATGAAGTGAAGTACAACTTGTTCACGTTTCATGCATGTCTTGTCTTGTATTACTATACAAACACCCCAAGCTAAAATCCAATAATGACATCATAAGTATCACTTAGAGATTCGTCACCGCAATCGTCACCACCACCATTATATAAACACTTCTCCTATCCATCCATACATGCATCTCCTGTCACACATTTCCTTCCCACTCCATTCCCTAGTACCATTGCATTTTCACAAGCTACCACTATATATACCATGGCGCAAAACAACCACTTCCTCATCATCACATACCCTATACAAGGTCACATAAACCCCGCTCTCCAATTCGCCAAGCGTCTCATTTCTTTGGGCGCAAAAGTCACTTTTGCTATCACTACCCACTTATACAGCCGCCTTATCAACAAACCAACCATCCCTGGCCTCTCCTTCGCCACCTTCTCTGATGGCTATGACGACGGTCAAAAATCCTTTGGCGACGAAGACATAGTCTCCTACATGTCTGAGTTTACGCGCCGCGGCTCAGAATTTCTCACAAATATCATTCTCTCCTCCAAACAAGAAAATCATCCGATCACTTGCTTAATCTACACTCTCATACTTTCATGGGCTCCCAAGGTGGCGCATGAGCTTCACCTCCCATCAGCACTGCTGTGGATTCAAGCAGCAACGGTGTTTGATATATTCTATTATTACTTTCATGAACACGGTGACTACATCACAAACAAATCAAAGGATGAAACATGTTCAATATCATTACCGGGATTGTCATTCTCTCTTAAAAGCCGCGACCTTCCCTCTTTTTTATTGGCTTCAAATACATACACTTTTGCTCTTCCATCTCTTAAAGAGCAAATTCAGTTGTTGAATGAAGAAAACAACCCAACACTACTTGTGAACACCGTTGAGGAGTTTGAACTGGATGCACTGAGTAAAGTTGATGTTGGTAAGATCAAAATGATACCCATCGGACCGTTGATTCCATCTGCTTTCTTGGATGGCAAGGATCCTACGGATAATTCGTTTGGTGGTGACGTTGTTCGTGTCGACCCAAAGGATGATTACATTGAATGGTTGGATTCAAAGGATGAAATGTCTGTTGTTTATGTTTCATTTGGTACTCTTGCTGTTTTGTCTAAGAGACAAATGGAGGAAATTGCACGTGCATTGTTGGATTCTGGATTTTCTTTCTTGTGGGTAATTAGAGATAAAAAAGTACAACAACAAAAACAAGAAGAAGTTGATGATGATGAGCTGAGTTGTAGAGAGGAACTTGAGAATAATATGAATGGGAAGATAGTGAAATGGTGTAGTCAGGTGGAGGTTTTATCGCACCGTTCCTTAGGCTGTTTTGTAACGCATTGTGGATGGAATTCGACTTTGGAAAGTTTGGGTTCAGGGGTTCCTATGGTTGCATTTCCTCAGTGGACAGATCAAACCACCAATGCAAAGTTAATTGAAGATGTGTGGAAGACTGGGGTGAGGATGGAACGTGATGAAGAAGGGGTAGTGAAAGCTGAGGAAATTAGAAAGTGTTTGGAAGTGGTGATGGGGAAGGGAGAAAAAGGAGAGGAACTAAGGAGAAATGCTAAGAAATGGAAAGATTTGGCTAGGGCAGCTGTGAAAGAAAGAGGGTCTTCAGATAGGAATCTGAGGAGTTATCTAAATGATATTGCATGTATAACTCAAATTTAGTCAACTCTTATTTCCTCTGTTTCTTTAATGCCAAGGAGTTGTACCTATATGTTTGTACGATGTTTTGGACATTTTACACATATTAAGATATACAATTAATATTGTGTGAAAAAAGGGATATTATAAGTTGTTTTACAAAATTGTGCTTAATAAATAATATGGGAAAGATAAATGAAAGAATTGAAAGAAGAGAGAGTAATAAATAGTTAAGATTATAATAGGAAAAGTAACATTAATGTTGCATTGGTATTGTAAAGCGACATATAATTTGGGACAAATTTTTTCCTCTAAAGCGACATACAATTTGGGACGGAGGGAGTAATATATTTGGTTTTATGACATTAGAGGACTTCTATATTTCTTAAGATTTTAGATATATCTAGTTAGTTTTAAAGGGAAAAAACTACGTTAGAATGTCTCTCAAATCCCAATAATGCTTCACTTTGTTAAACTCCAATTCCAATTTAGAAAATGTTACTTGCAAAATGTTACTATTATTATTTGTTAATAGTACTTATTCGGACAATGGTTCTTTTTCTAAAAGTATTTGTTTCGTGTATTTCGTGATCAAATTCCTTCATTCGTACAAAAGAGTCTAATTATACTATTGAGAGAACTTCCTCCAACCTCATTTCCAAAAAAATTAAACTACACATGACTTTAGAAATATATTTTGTGATGCTCCAATTTGTTCTCTAAATGGGATAAAATATGTACTTTTTTCTCAAATTTGTGAGGGTGTGGAAATTTTCTCCTTATTTCTTGACATCATTCTTTGATGCAACGGGGATTATTTGTGATAGAAAGGCAAAATGGAATGTTCAACTCAAATGAGCATGAGCACCACTCTTAGGCTCAAGTCATGCATGCAATGCAGCAACAATTAAGTGTACTTTCGTAAAAAATAAAAATAAAAACAATTAACGTACTAACACAAAAAAAAACTGAAGAAAATATTTGGCGGCAATTACTACCACTTTGTTGCTAACACTTCAGTCCCTCTAGATAAGGTGTACTGTAATTTTGTTTGTCCAAGAATAAACTTCTGAAAAACCCCAAGGTAGTGGAAAAATGTGGCTGTTGAAAGTTTAGCCTAATACTATTTGAGCGTAAGTCTATCCAGCTTGGATTATAAATCCTAAATGAACTAGTTTTTTTAATTTCAAAAGTTCAAGTGAGTTGTGGAGACTCATTTAAAGTCAAAGCAAAGCTCTTTATAGAATAGTCCACCAAAACTGACACAAAAGATAATCGAATCTAAAACCTTGAGGGAAGCACGTTTCAATGTTCTAAACCAACACCACTAGAACAACTCAAATAAGTTGAAGCGTTTACAAAGATACTCACGTATTATTTACTAGAAAAGTCATCACAGTGGCATCAAGAGTTGAACTCATATTTATGCAGATATGAGTCAAATCTTTATGAATTAAATTATGTTACTTAATAAGTTTTGGTGCAGTGCTCTATAAGTCAATATTGTTTGTCATGTTAATTTCTTAAATTAATAGAAAAAAAAGTTACCCTTAGAATCTGTCCGAGTCAGCCTTTAGAAGATAACATAAGTACAGTGAATTAGTGAAATATAGCTTATAAAAGTTAACTTTTGAGATAAGAATATTTTGAGAAAAATAAGCCAAACTCGTGGAGGTGTATTGCATAAAATAAGGGTTCAAATAACGTTGTAATATAATTCGATGCTAGAAAGGCCCATATTGACAACAACATATAGAAATAGAATATTACTCATCTCACTTCTCAAATTGCTCAAGAACATACTCAAGCGACAATTAATTATCGTTCGATTTTTAAGTGGCATTTAAGTGTCGTTGGACACTTTTTAGAGCATTTTAATACATTTTTTAAGTCGATTTAATCGATCTTAAAAGTGTCCAACGACACTTAACTGCCATTGGAAAGCCGAACTACAAATTGAAATATACCTTTTTTTTTTCATTTTCATCTTGAAACAATCCAAACTGTTAGTTTTAATTCAAGTTAGTGGATACAAATAAAAGCTATCTAAGATAGAAAGTAGTTATAGTTTGTTATGTTTGTTAGCTACTTTTCAGCAAAGTTTGTTAGTTTGTTTTGGTTCCTTGATAAGCAAGTAATGTGAATAAGTTTGTACATAAGCACGATGTAAATACTGCTAATGAGAATTCCAAGTTTACAATTAATAGTGTTCTCTCTTCTTCTCTCTCAATTCTCTCTTAGAAATCTCAACCTAGTATAGGACATCTAATTCATGATCGGGATTTTTTTTAGAACCCTTCCATATCTCTTTTGACTGAAAAATGATTTCGTTGAATTATTTATTAGAGGTGTTAAAATTTAAAAAAATGTCCTTCAGGAGTTATCTTTCTAATTTTTATTGTTTCATTTATGTTAATTCCTTGTGAAAACAAACACTACACCTCCGTTAGAGATCTACCACCTCCCACTAGGGGTGGGCATGGTTTAGTTCGGGATGAAAACTGAACCGAATCAAACTGAACTGTTTGCTAAATTTAAAATAACTTATCTGAACTGAACTGTTTGCATTTCGAACTGAACTGAATTGTTTCAAACTGAACTGAACTGTTTCGAATCGAACTGAGTTGTTTTTAACAGAACTGAACTGTTTCAGTTCAGTTTCAGAACTATTAGTAATGGTTCAGTTTTTTTTTTGTTCAGTTCAACAGATCAGTTCGATTTTTTGGTTATTTTGCCCATCCCTACCTCCCACACCCACCCCGCCCCCCATTTTTTTTGTCACACTAATTTTTTATAACAAAATTGACAAAAAAAAATGCATTAAAAAATGCACCTCCAGTCTTTCGCTATTGATGGGCCGGCTTGCCATATCGTCAACTCGCTATTAAGTGTGGCGCAATGGAATTTTAGATTCGACAATCTAAATTGACTCGGGTCATCCCATTTTTTTACGGGTTTACGATGGACAAACATAAATTATACAGGTCAGCTCATGTTGTCATCCTTACATCAAATCTTGTTTATTTCTCATCCTTCTCTCTTCTCAAATTTTCTCTTATCTATTTCTTTCTTATCAACTTATCTTCCAAATCAAACACACATTAACGAAAATTGTGCATCAGCTACATTCTTACTTGATTCAATAGATCAATCCTAACAATTATTTGCAAAGGGTATCAAGTTCAAAAAAATCATTACGGGAATGCTTCAAAATCTTTAAAATAAATGAAGTTAGTGAGTAACAAGAAGAAAAAATGAGAAGCGCAGTTACTTCTTTTGCATCTGGGGCAGACGAGGAAGCTTCTATGAAAAGGGAACAAGAGAATAATAAAAGTTAACGACAGTGTTAAAAGTCAGAAAAAGAAGAAAGACGAGGGTGTTTGGTAAACTAGTTTATGATTGTGATTAACTTTAATAAACCAATTTAATTATTTTTGCTTGTGACGTTTCCAAGTCCTATAAATCACACTATTAAGTGTTAATATACCAAAAAGCATATAAATAATCACATTAAGGACATATGTAATGCTCAGAATAATAATAATTCGACCACCGGCTAAGGTGGTCTCTCATAAGTGTCAATAGCGAAAGACAATTAGATGATGGTTTTGTGTACACACGAAATCTAGTAAGCAACAGTTGGCATTCGTTGGGTCCACATTTGCCTAAACCATGAAATACAGCGGTTTACGCACGCATCTGATTCTCCAATCTTCTACTCTGGATGTGGGACCCACACTGTCCCACCGTATTTTCCTTTTCCTATAATCATGTCATTACCAAAACTCACTTAACACTTAACTGAAAATAACATTTCACACCAAAATAACCACCTTACCTTACTTTACTTTACTTGCAGTAACAAAAATATAATTGGCATTTGTTGTCCTCAAATTCTATTCTACACGAAAAAGAAAAGTTATTTTATAAAGTTCACTAAAATCTTTTCTTCTTCTTATTGGCAGTTTGTTATATGTTTTAATGTGTAATTTTAAAATAATAAAATATATCAAAATTATTTATACATGAATAGAAAGTATTTTTCAATAAATTAAGTCAACTCAAACATAATTAGAATTTAAATTTAAGAATTTGATTCATAAATTCAACTTGAATTGAATATTAAGTTGGATAACTAAGATGAAACAAGTTATATGATTTAAGAGTTGAGACAATAAAAGAAAACCTGTAGTTCGACTTGAGACAATAAAAAGAAACGAATTTCAAACTAAATATACTATTATTAAATTACATTAAGACAAGTTGTGGATTCAACTTGTATTTTACACGCGACAAATAATCATATTTATGAGTTGCACTACTATTTAAATGGATTTTTTTGAAGTACTATACAAATGGATTTAATGAATTTCCATAATTAAAAAACCCTGACATTATTGATGACCATTAAATAAAATAGGAAAAAAAGAAGTAAGCAATAACTACCACATGGGGTTAGATTAGTTATCCCCTTTCTTCATCTAAATACTCTCTCACGCAACTACTTACACCACACTCTCTTCTCTTCTTCCTCTTCTCAATGGCTCCCCCAAAATCAAAACTCAAAACCCTAATTTCTCTCTCTAAACTCTTCTTTACTTTCTCTCTCCTCCTTCACACCGCCATTGCCGACGATGCCTCGTTCATGTCAAAGCTCGCCAAATCTCTCACTCCACCTCCGTCAGGGTGGTCGGGATCCTCGTTTTGCAGCTGGAACGGCGTGAAATGCGACGGTTCAGACCGTGTTTTGTCGTTAAATTTAGGTTCGAAATCACTCACCGGAACTTTACCTTCCGATCTGAACTCACTCTCTCAACTCACTACACTTTCTCTTCAATCCAACTCGCTCACCGGCGCGTTGCCTTCACTCGCGAACCTCTCCATGCTTCATACGGTTTTCCTTGGAAGCAATAACTTTACTTCAATCCCTGATGGTTGTTTCGTTGGACTCACCAGTTTGCAGAAGCTCTCCCTGACGGGAAACATCAATCTCAAACCGTGGAAGCTTCCTACGGATTTCACTCAGTCTTCGAATCTCGTTGAGCTTGACCTTGGTCAAACGAATCTCATTGGTTCATTGCCGGATATTTTCGTTCCTTTGGTTAGTTTGCAGAATCTGAGGTTATCTTACAATAATCTCACTGGAGATCTACCTAACTCGTTTTCAGGATCTGGTATTGTGAATTTGTGGCTGAATAATCAGAATGACGGGTCTGGTTTTACCGGTTCGATTGATTTGCTTGCTTCGATGTCGCATTTGGCTCAAGTTTGGTTTCAGAAGAATAAGTTTACTGGTTCAATTCCTGATTTGTCAAACTGTACTAATTTATTTGATCTTCAGCTTCGTGATAATCAGTTAACAGGTGTTGTTCCATCTTCTTTGATGAGTTTATCGAGTTTGACAAATGTTTCATTGGATAATAATAAGTTGCAGGGTCCTTTTCCTTCTTTTGGGAAAGGTGTAAAGGTTACTCTTGATGAAGGGATCAATAGTTTTTGTAAAAGTACTCCCGGACCGTGTGATCCGAGAGTTAGTACTTTGCTTGATATTGCTGCTGGTTTTGGGTATCCACTTCCATTGGCGAATTCTTGGAAAGGAAATGATCCTTGTGATGATTGGACCTTTGTTGTGTGTTCCGCAGGGAAGATTATTACGGTTAATTTAGCGAAGCAGAATTTGAATGGAACTATTTCGTCTGCATTTGGGAATTTGACTGATTTGAGGAATTTGTATCTGAATGGTAATAATTTGACAGGTTCAATACCGGGGAGCTTGACGGGTTTGACTCAGCTTGAGGTTTTGGATGTGTCTAATAACAATCTATCTGGAGAGATTCCAAAATTTCTGGGTAAAGTGACGTTCAATTCGGCTGGTAATGTTTTGCTTGGAAAGTCTAAAGGTGATGGAGGAAGTGGAACTGCTCCACCAACGGATCCTAGTGGTGGGCCGAGTGGAAGTCCTTCGGGAAAGGGTGGTTCTTCGTTGTCGCCTGGTTGGATTGCAGGTATAGCTGTTATTGCTGTGTTTTTTGTTGCAGTGGTGTTGTTTGTGTTTTGTAAGTGTTATGCTAAAAACAGGAGGCATACGAAATTCGGAAGGGTTAATAATCCTGAAAATGGTAAAAATGATGTTAAAATTGATGTCATGAGTAATGTTTCTAATTCTAATGGATATGGTGGAGTTCCAAGTGAGTTACAGAGTCAGGGAAGTGAGCGTAGTGACAACCTTCAGGTTTTTGAGGGTGGAAATGTTACTATTTCAATCCAAGTTCTTAGACAAGTAACCGGTAATTTCAGTGAAGATAACATTTTGGGTAGGGGAGGATTTGGAGTTGTTTATAAAGGGGAATTGCATGATGGAACTAAGATTGCTGTCAAGAGGATGGAATCTGTTGCAGTTGGAACTAAGGGATTGAATGAGTTCCAAGCAGAGATTGCAGTTCTGACTAAAGTTAGGCATAGGCATTTGGTTGCTCTTTTAGGATACTGCATAAATGGCAATGAAAGGCTTTTGGTGTATGAGTATATGCCTCAAGGAACATTAACACAACATCTGTTTGATTGGGGTGAAAATGGATGTGCTCCTTTGACTTGGTTACAGAGGGTAGCAATAGCTTTGGATGTAGCACGAGGAGTAGAATACTTACACAGCTTAGCTCAGCAAAGTTTCATTCACAGGGACTTAAAACCCTCCAACATACTATTGGGTGATGACATGAGAGCAAAGGTTGCAGATTTTGGGTTGGTTAAAAATGCACCAGATGGCAAATATTCCGTCGAGACAAGGTTGGCTGGAACATTTGGATATTTGGCACCTGAGTATGCAGGTATAGAAATCCTTTTTATTATGCTTCTATTAAGCTCTTATTTTATTTCCATTTTTTATTAATAGCTATATATCAGTTACTGGCTTACTGCACTTAATGCCATGCTTTGTTTAAAAGAGAAGCTTTCAAAAAGTCAAAACAGTTTGATGGAAAAGTTATTGATATTTAATCCCTATGTGTTTCTGAACTACTAGCTGTGATGTTTTTTCCTTCTTTGTGGCCAGTAATTTGCATATCTTGTATGTCCCTTTTCATGAGTTTTTTTTTTCATTTTAATAATTTTTTTTCCATATACATCTCCTTGATGGGGTTTGAGGGCTATTATATGTTTTTCCATCTAAAGATAAAAAGATTGTTAGAAGTGGGGATGTCAACTACTTATCATTTTGTAAATACTCTTGGATTAATCTATGAGTTTTCCTATATCCATTTGATACCATATGAAACTTTATAAAGAAAATAGAAAGGGAAAACGTAGATATGATTGATATCTTAGGAAGATAATAAGTATTTCGTATTTTTATTTGGTAATTAAGAGGATTGGTGAAAGACTTGTTATTTTTCTTAGGTCAATGCAAAATTGACAATGAGTAACCTTAAGGCAGGGGTTAAAGAAACAAAAGTGGATTGACTAAAAAAAAAGAAACAAAAATGGAAATTATTTATCGAACAGATAAAGTATTTACTAGTATTAATTAAAAATACCAAAATTATTAATTCCTGTTTTCTTAAATAACTAGATGTGATTGTTTATTGACTGCTTCTTAACCAGCTTCCTTATTGCACTTGTTAGTAGGACCTTATATTTGTTGTTTTGTCATGGGTTTAGGTTGCATTTTCAGAACTGCATAGTTTTAGCTGGAGCCATAGTATTGTTTAATCAGATGTTGTTTAATCAGATGTCAATAGTAGCATTTGCTTTGTGCTGGTCTATTCCCTGATTTGTGATTTGTAAATAACTGTAATCTTGTTCCATTGCAGCCACTGGAAGAGTGACAACCAAAGTAGATGTTTACGCATTTGGAGTAGTTCTGATGGAATTGATTACTGGTAGAAGGGCATTAGATGATACTATGCCTGACGAAAGATCTCATTTGGTTTCATGGTTCCGTAGGGTACTAGTTAACAAGGAGAATATACCTAAAGCAATTGATCAAACGCTCAACCCCGATGAAGAAACCATGGAGAGCATATATAAAATTGCTGAGCTAGCAGGCCACTGCACTGCTCGCGAACCATACCAGAGACCAGATATGGGACATGCAGTGAATGTCCTTGTTCCTCTGGTAGAGCAATGGAAGCCTAGCAACCATGAAGAAGAAGATGGTTATGGTATTGACCTTCACATGAGCCTTCCTCAAGCTCTACAAAGATGGCAAGCCAATGAAGGTACTTCCACAATGTTTAATGACATGTCTTTCTCACAAACCCAATCAAGTATTCCATCAAAACCTTCAGGTTTTGCAGACTCATTTGATTCAATGGATTGCCGGTAACAAAAATGACAACTTCTAATTGCTTCTCAGCTCGGATTGAGAAGGTTAAGCTGTTTTGATCAAGCAGCATTGCGAAATTGTATCACAAATTTCATTTATTTATTTTTTGAAAATGTCAATTTTTTGGTGTTATTGCAATCTCTCCCTCCTGATGTATAAGTCTGAATTGTTAAAGCTAGCGAATTGGTTTGTTAGTGTTTGGGATTGTTAGATAGAAAATATTATAGAAACGTTAATTGTATGATATATTTAACATATTTTAATTATGAGAAGAATATTTGCTGTATTTTGTTGTGTTGTTTACTAGTGAGCAGATAATGATGTTTGTCCCTTGTCTTTTGGATCAAGCATTCAAAATTCCAATTCATTATGACATGACCAATACCGCGTAAATCAACATCAATTAACCAAATGGAGAATTTCTAATCTAAACTAAACTAACGATTCTTTTGTTTACTTTTTTTATTTTGATTTAGGTTGTCATCTTTCTTTTATTTTTCTCCTTTCAAGTGGATCCACCACCCACATTGTAAGGCATAATAGAACGTTAATTTGTTTGGCGGTTTATATTTTCTTACCTCAATCTAAGTTGATGTGGCTACACGTTTGTTTGCGCATGTCACGTTGTTGTTAGTTAAGAAAGAGCTGGACATGGTCTCGGAAAGGTGACTTTCCAAAGAGAGCACATGCATGCTGCGGGTTCCAATTGGAAACAACACATGCAATGATTTGACTTTCTAGATTCCTGATGCCTTCCAATCCGGAACCACGGCGCAGTGGCGCTGGCTCATGTATCACCCGCCGGACGGGACTAATAATGTCTTGCTATTTTTGGAATAATAATTGGAAAATGTTGATAATTGGCTCTTTAGAGGAATAATTGTTCTTAGGAGATTGTTTGATAAATTAAAATAGTTTAATTTTGTATAGGAATAGGTGGATTTATTAATTTGTTAATTGTTTGATTTAAATTTCTAAGATAATATACTTTTTAGTAATCTTACTTGTTGGGAGCTACTGCAACTTGACACAATCATCTGTGACTTGCTTCCTACTTCGTATGATTTTTCTACTCTTTTATTTAATCTCTTTGACAGGTTGACAACCGAACAACAATCTATGGCGTC
>Ga0228710_1009988_pt1 | contig 12895 bp, 5 predicted proteins | sample MedpolnodulmetaG_FD_177995 | JGI IMG/M metagenome (GOLD analysis project Ga0228710, IMG submission 177995) | Root nodule microbial communities from Medicago polymorpha collected in Santa Monica, California, United States - pink nodules | ecosystem: Host-associated > Plants > Roots > Nodule...
TTAACTTTCCCATATTGAATTTTGATGATTTATGTACTGCTTGACATTTAGATGTTCTAAAAGATTTGAAAGCGTCTTAGGGAAGACATGTTAGATTGGAGCCTTCTGTCTTGATTGCTATCTGCTCACTTAAATATTCCAAGTTTTAAGCTTATTCCCTAGATAAGTTTTTATTTGTAGACATGCTTATTCCCTAGATAAGTGTTTGATAAGCTTTGTAATCAGTCATCTTAGAGTGTTGTTTGCAATCTTAGCAAGAAAATCATGGCATTTCACTTTATTCTTGCAATAAGCGTGAGTTGTCGACAACATAAATGATAACAATCTATTTTCTTAAGTGAAGTATTTATTTTACTAAAAGTCAGTCATACGCGTTTTCCCCCAACAAGTTACAATGTGATCAGTTGGCAGATTGTAACTTAGAATCAATAATCCCACTTAAAGGTTTATCCCCACCAAGTATACATGTGTTTTTTTACCTTACAATTAGTAAGATTTCCATAACTTGGAATTCTAATTGGCATGGAATATTAAGATTATTGGTTCAGGTTTATTTGTAAATACTTTGCTTTTTGAATCAATGCATGTTTGGAATTCATTAAGCTTTTAACCTTTTGAAAGGGCAGGCTGGAACAAAACGTGACAAGGCAACACTAGATGCGACTACCGATAGGATTAATAGTTTGCTTTACAAGGTAAAGTCAAGACTTGCCATGAATTTTTTTGAGCTAACGTTATATAACTGCCCTGTCATAATAACTACCCTGTTTCTATATGTCAGGTGAGATCTATTAGAATGAGTGGCTCCTGTGCTCTGAATCTATGTGGAATTGCATGTGGAAGACTGGACGTGTTCTATGAAACTGGATTTGGTGGTCCATGGTATGAGTTTCTCCTGCATAATTTTTTTGGGATTGTCGTTATGTTACTAGGCCGGTCCAACCTTTGGGCAAGTAAAGCAAGGGCTTAAGACTTAAGACCACTTTGTCCACCCCTACATTTCTAAAAATCCCCCAGAAATGTATTTTCGGACGGGACAAAAATTGTTCGGAAGTACACATCTGGACTGCACAAATTTGTGTTATTTTTCTTCTTTTTCTGAAGTGTACATCCGGAGTTATTTTAGGGATGAGAGAACTTTTTCTCTAATATACTTATTTAGCATATAATAGCTTATGTTAAAAATGGCCTTTGACCTAATAGTTAAGACTTAAGACCCCTGATTCTTATTAAAGTTTTTATGTATGAATCATAGGCTTCATACTCTTTTTGATGTTTTTCTTCTTATGTTACATTGTAAGGTTAAACAAACTGTATTGGATTTTACATAAAGTCTCACATTAACATTTGCTTTAGCCTATTGGTTGGTTTATTGGGCTGGCCCTAATCACATGGTTTCTCTTTCCAGGGATGTGGCAGGTGGTGCTGTCATTGTTAGAGAAGCTGGAGGTGTTGTGTTTGATCCGTAAGTAACTTTGCTTAAACATATATAATCCTTTATTCTTAACTAAGTGGAAGATGTACAAAGTTCTAGATAGTCTTTGCATAATTAGGTACATAGTCTATTTTACTCTTTACATGTGTCTCCATTTTATGGAATCCTGATGTAATCATGGTTGGATGTACATGCATTGTGGCAAACATTATATTTTTTCACGATTGGTAGGATTTGCTATGATTACAGAAAACTATAAAAACATGAAGCTTCATAGATATGTTGGGAAGATCTCATACTAACCATCAACATCTGATGTTTTTGTTTGCTTCAGGTCTGGTGGAGATTTTGACATATCAGCTCAGCGTGTAGCAGCTTCAAACCCTCTCTTGAAGGATGCAATTGTTGATGCTCTGCGCCAAACAGAGTGAAAATTGAAGTTATTTATTATTAATCTATGATTAGGAGAAATTGTGGTACAAGTTAGTCTTTGTCACTTCATTTACTTTTTCTCAAATAATCAAAACTATCAATTTTTGGATATTAAATTATCCGATAAAATTATTGGAGTAATTTTATACTTTGTGAATTATCGAACACTCAATGATACAAGTCACTTTAATGCAACTGATTATAGTATAATAATAGTAGTTCTGTACTTTCTACGTATTATAGTATTCTAGTTCTGTAATTACTACGTAACGGAAAAATAATTTTCATTAGTGCATCAGCATTACGTGATGAATGATGTAAGTAACTTTTAATCAAGTTCATTCACATGTATTATGAGAAGCTTCCCGTAAGCTTCTGTCTTTTATTATGCTTTTATTCTTTTCTCGTGACCCTTTTTCTAGTTAGTTATGGACTATGGTATGTCTAGTGGCCTAGTCTTTTGGCACTATCTTTAAGCAAGAAGAATATGACAAAAATGCGAGCATATTTTTGCGAGTAGCAAGTCATTCCTCATGGAATTAAGTTCCATTCGACATAAATGAGTAGATAACCGATTAGTTTTTTTTGAAGGAAACCGATTAGTTGATAGTTCTCAAATTTGTGACCGGTATTTGTTGATGATAATATAAAGATAATTGATTAAATTGAAGTGTTTTATTTTTTATTTTTTAAATGTCAATCTTAGTAATTACTCCGTAGTTAGGTTAATATTTTGATCTTTGTTTTAGTTTGACCTCAAGAAATCCAACTCATTAAATTGAAGTGTTGTAGTTATCTGTCATATAAAATTATGTACTTCGATTTACTCTTAGGCACTCATGAACGACAATTACATTTTTTAGATTGGTTGTCTCTGAATGATAGTTAACTGGTGTTGGTCTTTCTTAGTGGTTAAAGAGCAATTGTCTAATATGTGCCCTTGGACTTCAGGCACCTTGGCCTGCATATCACCGTGATTACACCGTTTTGTGGCCGAGTTTGAATTTAAAATTTGACCCTAAAGCAAGAGACAAAAAAAGTCAAAACCCCTCATTTGAACAACCACACTTATCTCAGTTTGTCATGTCATAAGTTAGTCAAATTTGTCTGTCGAAAAAAATAAGTTAGTCCAATTTGCTGGTGAAATCTAACTAAGTCAGCAAATAAGACGAGACTTGCACATTTCCTTAGTTAGCAATTCATATGCTTATTTTCGTGAGTTTTGGTTTTCAAACCCTTGAAAAGAGAGGAATTGAGATATTTAAATGCAGAAAAGCATAGTCGTAGAACAATATAAAGCAAAGGTATTAGTCAAAAAAATATGGGGCAAAGGACAAAAGCATAAATAAACAAGTCGTACTACATACATTCCTTCACAAAAAAAAAAAAGTCGTACTACATACACATATGTCCAAAAAAATGTCGTACTACATGCATATATTTATAATTTGCATGTATAAAAATGTATAATTGGTCAAAGATTATTTTATTAATAATTAAATTACAGAAAAGTGAGGAAGAAGTTTCTAACATGATTTATAAATATCTTATTTGATATAATAACGATGAAAAGAATTTCAAATGACAGTTACAATTTTTAGAACTAATACTTTTTTTATTAAAAGTTTTACTGATTGGATCTAATTTAAGTTCTTCATTTATTAAAGATACGTAAGAAAGAAACTACTACTATTATCTTTTTTCTTTTCTCTTTCAAATGAATCTATTTTCGTTTTCTCTCTTTCAAATGACAAATATTTAGTTATTATGTTCCAGTAGTTTTTTTCTCTTTGTCAGGACTTAACTTGAACTCTAGATCTTCAGCTTCTTAACCCTTAACTCAAATCATTTGAGCTATGCAACACCCCTTACCAATCTCATTCTGAAATGAAGATTGAACTTCTTCCTTTTGAAAAATGAAAATTTAAATTTATTGCTGAGTAAAAGTATTCAAAGATCAGATGCCATGTTCATGTTATAGTGTGGAATATATTAAAAATGTTCCAATAGAGGTTTGGTCAATGTTCATCAAACTGTGTCATGTACAATGAATCCAAACTGTACATTTCATGTCACATTTGCAACTGCTTTCTTAATTGCAGTCTAAAAAGTCCACACGGATATTTAATTTGATACATTTGCATGTTCCTTTCATGGTGGATCTGAATAAGTTTGGCACTCTAGAGAGGATAATCTATAATGTCAATGGGATAATATTTTTCTCTATGTGTTGGTCATATTTTACTGTGATTCTTTGTAACCTCAGTCATTGCGTACTTTGTAACACCAGTCATCGCAAAGCAACATGTTATTGCGCTTTAAAACTCTGTTCTCTATTGTTGTTCGACACAAGAGAACATAAGAAGAGGAATATGAAAGTAAAGCAAGAGAGAAACATCAAAGATGAAAAGTTAATAAAAAATACAAATATGTATGTAAATGATACAAAGTATCCACTGGAATAATATCATGGCGAAAACCATACTCCAGGATTTCACTATGCTATGAAAGAATAATCTAAAAATCAGAATCCAAGAGTATACTACAAACACTCATGCAACAAAATATACAAAAATGGTCTAACACCAAAACTCAATAAAACTCATAAGCCAAAATCCAGTATCTATATCTATCTCAGTACCCTACACCCTAGAACCATATCCATTACCATTTGTTCCATTCATTCCTTGCAACTTGTTCTCTGATTTCTTCCTCTTGATCACAATGATCCATGTATAAGCTTCCAAAAGTACAGCAACACCACCCAATGCTGCAATAATGCCGGTGTATGCATGCTTCCAGTTATCGTAGCGATCTACTGCAGACACCTCCAATGCTTCAAATCCTTTAAAGATGTTGATGATGCTGATGATGATAGTTGCATATCCGACACCCCAATGGTAAAGGTTCCAGTAGAATCTGATTTTGTGATCTTTGTTTGGCCTCAATAGCAGAGCAAAAACCTGTATTCAGTAGGAAAAGTTTCTGTCAGTTACATTTCAATTATTAGTAGCATAGCATAGCATTAAAAAGAGGCATGTCAGCAAGGTTTCAAAAACAAGTTTGACACCGCAATCTGGCTGCAGCATCATTGCTTTTTTATATTTTCACAACACCAATTGAAGTTGCATCAGTCACATTTATTGTGATTCTCTGCAATATCAATGATTGCAACAGTTTCCACAGCCACAATTCAAAACCTTGTATATTAGTAGTTTATAGTTTAAGAAACTACTCATCAACAACAGTTGAAGTTGCGTCAGTTGTATTTGACTGTGATTTTTTGCAATATCAATTATCACGACACAACTGTAACAGTTACAGCGTATGCAATTTAAAATTTAAAATATTACATGTAAACAAATCATGAACATGAACATGTAATCTCATACCTGAAGGGTTCCAAGGCAGAAGAGAATGATCCCAAGTGTTCTATGAGTTGAATATGTAACACCAGCCGAGTCACTGCCGAGCTTGAGACCGGTACCCCATCCGGCAACACCAACTATATAGGCAGCTGATTGGCAGGTAACATGAAGGTAAAACCAAGCAGGGTCTGCAGATTTGAACACCTTCAAGTACCTTGCAATCACAGCTCCCAAGGGCATCAAGATTCCCCAGCTTATTGCATTTAGCACTCCATGAGTCTGAAAAACAATTAACATCCTTAATCAATTTCCAAATCATCAAATAAAATCCAAAACCTTCTTGTTACCTAACATCTAAAAACCGTAGTAGAATAGGATCACAATGATATTCATAACCCATAATTTTTTTTTGCTTTATGTATGTTACAAATATGATCGAGATTGTCTAATATCAATTTTACAGAATCAATTCATCATCAATTTTCACCCATCTTTAACTAAAATCAATTTAACTCTATCACTTCACACATAATTCACCTTAACAACAATTCACCAATTTGACAGAATAAATTCATTGAAAGTCAATTTTTGTCACTGCAGTCCAATTCTCCCTAATATTAAAGATCCAACGCGATCATAGCCGCAATTTAAAACTTTGATTATGACACTGAAATTTAATACTTGTAAATTTTATAAAAAAAACTATAGACCCTTTGATTTAATTTAAGGTGGTATAATAATATAAAACAAACAAAGAATAATTTATAATATTAAAATTCTAAGAGAAAGAATTACTCACATTTCTTCTTCTACTGAGAGAACCACCACCTGATCCTGGTTCAGAAGCACCAGAACTAAGATCCAAACTCTCCTTAGAGTTAGTATTAGCACTAGTCATATCATGTGATTGAGGAGTAGAACCAGACATAGCACCATCTTGCCAAAGATGAACCAAAGTAGTAGTACCAACAGGAAGAGTAATACTTGCATAAATTGTAACCTCGTTACTTTCATGTGTAGCACTCAACCTTGAATGAGGATAACTAATATTACTCTCTGTTAATTGTGTCCCTGAATTGACAATTGATGAAGTATAAGCTTTAAGAGTTCCACTAGATTGTGGAATTGCAACCAAAGCTTGTGCTCCATTCATGGAAGATGTGAGATCCCTGTCTGGGTTAATAGCCCATGCTACCCATCGGTTTGTGTTTGTGATGCCTTTGTGTCTGAATGCTATGTCGAGTTTTCCTGTTGTTTGGTCGTATGTCCAGTGGAGATACGAGGTGAGTTGTGGTAGATCACGACATGATGTGAAAACCTCGTTGTTTGTGAAGGTATGTGATTTACATGTTTGTGTTGTTGTTGTTGTTGTTTGTGCTAAGGTTGTTGTAACAAACATTAAGATTGAGATGAGGAACATAAACCTTAAGTTCTCAACCATGTTGATGTTTTTTGATGATTATGTTATGTTACTTTGTTTTTGTTTTTTGATGAGAGGATTGAAAGTGAAGAGGTTGTGTTTGTGAGATTGGAGAGAGAGCAGAAAGGGGTTATTATAGAGTTGGTGGGTTTGGGTGGTTGAGTGGTTGATGTCCAACGATGACTAAAAGTCATATATAATTGAATAATTAAAGATAATCAACAAAAAACAAAATTAGTTTTAATGTTAAGATTGTAAACAAAAAAAAAAAGATTTAATGTTAAGATAAACACCGCAAACTCTAGATGTGTTAATTATTGTGATTGTGAAATATGGTTTAATATTAATAATAATCAATGTGGATTGGTTACAGCTATGTCGGAAAATTGAGAAATTATATTATTGATAATATGTTTAAAGAAGATAACAATAACTTAGTTAATAGGGATAATCTGATTAGTTAAATTTTGAATGTTTGATAAATTTAATAGTTTTTTTAGGCAGATAAATTTAATAGTTAATAATATCTGATAAAAATAAATGATATTCCCTAAAAAAATATAAATGAAATAGATATATAATTATAATTAATATTCCATAAAAAATAATTATAATCAATATTTAAATTTGTATAAATTAAGATAACGAGGGTATAAATGAAAAAAAATGATACCATTTAAGTGTCGTTTTAGATGTTGACACCAAAATAGCAAAATGTATTTTTTGCAGAATTTCTTCCTATTATACACTCATTTTAATCCATCAATATATTTCTATTTTTTTTCACACACATTCTCTTTTCAATAAATTTAATATGTTATCTTTTTTTCGTAACAAACATTTGTTAGTTACTATTTTTTTCTCCAACAATTTTTAAAAGTTACTACTACTCATCTTATTTATATAATTTTAACTATTCATGGACCATTGTTATAGGTAACAAAATTTTATTTTTAAGTTTTAAGATAACAGAAAACAAATTTTGTTTATACAAAAAAACAAATAAACTTTGTTTTAAAAAAAATAAACTTTAATTTTCCAAATATATATAGCATTGATTAGTTTTATTGAAAATGATAAGAGTAATTCAAATCATGTCCTTAAAATACTAAAACGACAGTTAAATAGGAATGTTAAATTTACACTAGAACAACACTTAAGAAGGAACGAAGAAAGTACTTGAATTAGTATATAAAAAATCGTATAGTTCAAGAAAGAAAAATCATTACCAACTAAATTATGCGAGTTTATATATAAGATAAAATCATAATTCAACAAAAAAAACATGCACCAAATTGAATTTATTATATATAACATATTTTTAAATTTCTTTTTGTAAAAACTGTTAGGATGAGATGGGCTTTTCTATTGTCTATAATTCTAATTCAACTGATAAAAGTGATAAGATTATTAAGCTGGACGTTGTGATCAGGGTTGAAATCTCGATCTCTCCACTTGTGTATGTTTCAATGGTTATTTGTCTCTAAAAAAATTAGTTTTAATAATTTTCTAAAACCAAATCTATTTGGCTTAATAACAGTTTTACCCCCCTAACTTTTTCAAAGTTGCAATTTTTGTCCCGTAAGAAAAAAAAAATACAAAACTGTCCCCTAAGTTTTGCACATGTGGCCGTTTTGGCCCCAATGTCAATTTTGACTCGGTCTACGCTGATGTGGCATCCTAAGTGAGGTGCCACATGTTATTTTTATTATTTTTTTGTCTTCGACGGCCAAAACTGCTACAGTTGCAAAATTTAAGGGACAATTTTGTAGTTTTTTTTTCTCAGGGGGCTAAAATCGCAACTTCGTGAAAGTTAGGGGGTGAAAATTACTATTAAGCCAATCTATTTCTAAACTATATAACTAATACTTATTTATTTTATGACACAATTTATGTGCATTGGATATTTTTGCATGACTCTTCATATAAAATACATTTTTTGTGGTTTTCACAAGCTTTGAGAAACATGTGAATTTAAGAAACCATGAGTAGTTGAGAGTATATTATACATGATTTTAACTCATGCTGCCAATGCAAGGACTTCGTTGATAGGCGATATGTAATTACCTCTACAAACGTTTTTTAAACTTTGAAGTATATCCTAACTCGATGATGAGATACCAGAAACCAACTCACTTAAACTTTTTTCTATAAAATAAATAATAATGTTGGGTATATATACCTTATGTAATTTTTTGACCAAGCTGTAACAATTTATTTGACATTTCATAAACGTGTAACTATAAATCAATGAAAACAATAAACGTGTAATTATAAATCAATGAAAATTCAAATGAATTACAGACCAAAATAAAATCAAATGAATTAATTTAATCGAAACCACACTTAATTAGAAAGGATCAAATCAAATTTTGCTGGAGAAACAATCCAAATCAAGCTACATGTTATTTTAAGTTTTGGATCATATATGTTTTTAGTTGAGAGGTTCCAAAATTCAATCGATTACTTCTTGTGTTTATATGACACAATTAGGAATTAGTAATCTAAAAACCTTAATCATCGAATTACTAGTTGTGATGTGTGTGATGGCATGGTCCACTCGGTCCATGAATGGAAGCTTCCATTACGTGTGTTAAGAAACAATTTGATTTGTTCTTCAAATAAAACAAAGTTGGGTTTCCGACTTAGCTCAGTTGACAAGTTTTTCCATATTTCTCAAACGACCATTTCTTTTCTTTTCACACCTGTCCTTACTTACACCGAATCTAAGTTCTCACATACACATTTTTTATTTGTTTATTTATTATTATATCATAATCATACTATTGAAATGGTGTGTTCAAAAGTTGCGAACTTGAATTTGATGGGTGAATCCTAAGTGAAGCATAAAAAATTTGTTGTTGAACTGTTTAACCAAATTCATGACACATGTGATGATTTTTTTTGTTTTATTTTTTTGTGACAATATGATGTTTAAAAGTTCTTTTCTTCGTTTTGGCCTGTTTTCAATTTTTTGCGTAGTAATGTCGTCAGTGCTATACCAAACAGGGTTGACTACGTTTTCTCAAAAAAATTTCTTGCCATATGGTACGGCGGTCGTATGTATTTACTATTCAATTTCATTTTCAAATGTAAATACTACATTTCATGCGATATTATGAATAGTTCAATACAGTATTATTGTGTCACATATTTAACTTTTAAGCATGTGGAAGATTGTGGAATCGTATGCGTGACTTCAACTTCAATATAATCTTTTTTGTTTGAACATTTTCTTTTACAAATATGAAGAGTTGAAAAATTGTATAATATAGGATGAGATCGGGATTCAAACCATAAATTTCCTATTTATTTTGAAGGTAAATTTCTAACTAATAGACTACTTAAAAAGAGAAAAGAAAAAAAATAAGAAGGCATACTTAGATGTGGTATCAATATTACTATGTGTAATATTACTATTGATTTTTTGGATAGATAGAATAACAATAACAATTTGAGAAGTCATATACAAATGAAGAATCTTGAGTTTGAACTTGGATCATGTTGTCTAATCTAACAATTTTCATATTTGTCTATTCAGCTAGGAGTTATGGACTATATATTCTATATTTTAATAATGAGTAAAAAAATTAAATCCAATAAACCTAATCAAGTCACAACTACTATGAGAGGAAAGTCATACTACTTAAACCAACAATGTTGTATTTGTTATAAATTTAATCATTTAAAATGCATTGTACTTGTAATAATATATAATAACTCTTTAAAAGATTACTAATTTTTATTTATTTATTCATTCTTTATAAACAATATTACTATTTTCTTAAAGAGAAATGGTATTTGTACAACTTTGTAACAAATGTGACAACTTTCTCTCTCATACTCACATTATGTTTTCACTTTTTCTCTCTATTGCTTTGATTTCTGTGTCAATACCCACTTTTCTTTGTAAATTTATGGTTGTCCTAAAACTTGTCACACAAATGCTTGTTCAAATAACACACCTTTTTTTAAGAGGCCAAATGTTTTTTATTATATACAATATTTATGCCACATCATTAATAGTTGTAAATATTTTTTTTTTTTGAAGGAGTAGTTGTAAATATTTTTAAACCTAGTTTTAGCAAATAACAATATAAATAAGAGCAATCCAAAGCTATATTTACTTATCTCTCAACTTACTTATCACAACTCAATCTCCATTCTCATCTGTGCCAATTTCCATCTCAATGGAGTACTTTACATTCCAAGATTTAATGGAGACAAATACAGTTTGCAATGATGATTGATTTACTTGTGAGATTTGCATTGAATCTAAGAAGACTAAGTTACCAAATATTTTTATGGATTGAAACACAATTACATAGTCAATGTTTAAGGATTCCAATTTTTGAGTGATTCCTCTCTCTATTTTTTTTGGGTCATATTTTTGAGTGATTCTTTATCTACTCCATTATCACAAAAAATATTTACCACCCTCAGGACACGTTGGTCGGAGTCAACTTTGAGAATGTGGACATGAGTGTAATAGTTGAGTCCTTAATTATAATAATTGTGGGTGCTCCATTTGAGTCAGTCAACAAAAAACTTGTACTACTTTACTTGGCACTCAATTTGCATGTGAAGACGCGTCTCACAAGCAAAGAAACAATAGTAAACTAAGCCAATGAAACCAAACCCATGCATTTCCCCCGAGGACTATATCAGCTCTCATATCATTTGCATTACCATTACCATACCAACCAACATATACCAATTCCCACTACCATTGAGAAGGATATGGTCTAAGTTAGGTTGTTTCCATGTTTGAGGGATAAATATGGTGTGTTTGTTCAAGTCTTTTTGTAACAAAAAACAAAACTAGTTTTTTCTTTCATTTTAAAAATAAAAAAAAGTAAGATTGTCCATGAAATGTTAGCATCAAGTGACATGGTTCAAAACACATGAAACAATTATAACATGACCCATGTTTCATCTCAACTATGTTAACACAAAAAAACCCACTTTTATATCCTATCTCACAAAGCAAGAAAATTTTACTAAAAAAACACGTTTCATAAACTAAAACCCATAGAAAAAACAAAAATCCGCTACAATAAATTTAAGTGGATAAGTCCACCAAATGTAATTTCTAGATGAAAAATCAAACACCACTAACTTACTCATATATCTTCATTTTAGAGAAAATTCTAGACGAATTTCTTCAATCAAATTTTAATTTTTTTTTATGTTAATCCTCTAGTTCTCAAGGAAAATGAGTCGTGAAAATCTGGAGTTTTAAGAATTGTTTTATCCAATATCATCGGTACTAAAGTTCATTAACAACTTGAATCAAATAGTTTGATTTAAACTTGATATTTAATAGTATGAGAGTCCTATTTCTCATTCATTTTTATCCCGTTTTGTTTATGCTGATCAGCGAGAGTTCATCTATATCGTTCACAATAAAACATTTGATGTTGTTATGTACACGGAAAGAAAAATATATGTAACACGACTTATCAAAATTAAAAGTTATACATTCTGTTGTTGATATATGATTCTTCCATATTATTTATCAATAAGTTTGATTATTCCTTAAAACTCATACTCCCTCCGTCCCGGATTAACTGAGTCAAAAACTCATTTCACACGTATTAAGAAAAATGTATAAATGAAGGAGAGAGAAATAGTTTTAAGTGCACTTATTGAATTAAGGAATTAAGAAACAAAAGGAGATTAAACTGAATATTCCTCATGGGTATTCATTGAATTGAAAGGATGTATGTTACAACATGTTTTAGGGAAGATACCCCAATGTGAATATATACAAAGGGAACCCAAGGAGAACCCAAACTAACTATCCTATAATCTAGGAAAATAAACTAACAAACTATATCCAATAAAATATAACTATAATTTACATTAAGAAATAGCCTCTTTTACTCCCCCACAAGCTGGACCATGTAAGTCAATGAGGCCAAGCTTGGAAATGAGATGTAAAAAGGAAGGTGTTGCCAATGGTTTTGTGAGAAGATCTGCAATTTGTGCAGTGGAAGAAATAGGAAAGAGTTTGATTAATCCAAGCTCTATTTTCTCACGGATTAGATGGCAATCAATTTCGATGTGTTTGGTGCGTTCATGGAAAATTGGATTGTGAGCTAAGTACACTACAGATCGGTTGTCACAATACAATGATGTTGGTTTGTGAAATGTGATATTCAGTTCTGTAAACAGAGTGTGAAGCCACTGCACTTCACATGTTAATGCAGCCAAAGCACGATACTCAGCCTCAGTACT
>Ga0228710_1009989_pt1 | contig 12894 bp, 7 predicted proteins | sample MedpolnodulmetaG_FD_177995 | JGI IMG/M metagenome (GOLD analysis project Ga0228710, IMG submission 177995) | Root nodule microbial communities from Medicago polymorpha collected in Santa Monica, California, United States - pink nodules | ecosystem: Host-associated > Plants > Roots > Nodule...
CAAACACGTTTTTAATTAAAATATCTCCCCTCCCCTCCCCTCCGTTAAAATCTCTTCCCTCCCCTCCCCTCCTAATTCTCGAACCAAACGGACCCTAAATTTCAAAAGCCTTATTCAATTGATACTAGGAGTGCGAAAATTAACTAGGCCTAAAATAGTCTATGAAGTTTGCTTAGTTGGTAAGCAACCAAGGAAATGAGGAATTCATTCTATTCACATACAACTCATAGATTTATGGATGCATTACACGTAATTCACTCTGATGTGTGTTGCCCTCTCGAAGTTCTCATTGAAAGGAAATAAATATTTCATCACATTTTATACATAAATATAAGAAAAGGATATAACTATTTAATTTTTAGATTTAACACATGGATTATTCAATAAATCTAAAAAATAATTATTTTTTATAATAAATCTGAAAAGAGTATGTGTTGTATGATGTCATGCTTCATAGGACAATGTAATACACTTTATTCGAAAAGAGAAATGATATTTTGACAATCATTTTGTGACAACCTATGTGACAACTTTATCTCTCATACTTATATTATTATTTTTATTTTCCCTCTCTATTACTTTGGTTTCTGTGTCACTATCTACTTTTCTTTGTAAATTAGTAGTTGTCACAAAAGTTGTCACTTAAATGATTGTCCAAATAACACAACTCATTTGAAAATTATTGTAAGTAGTAGTAGTTGTTTGAAATTTGAAAAGCAGCATAATAGTGGAATCGGATTAAAATATATTTAATGTTCAGTATTCAAAGATGGAATACATTATTCGTGCTCGCTTACACATTACAACTGCCGCCGCGGCTTGACCAGAATCATTTCTCAAAATCTTTTCCCATACATCAGAAACTGGATTGTACAGTTACTTAGAAAAACCTATAAAGCAAGAAAAACAATTAAAAAAAAATGATACTAGCAAATTAGCAATACCAACCTAACAAGAAAAAGAAAGTGTGTTGATTAGAACTTAGTTAGAATTAAAATTCCAAAATGGGTGTGCTTCCAAAGAGGATAATCCTAATGCGTCACGGTGAGTCACAAGGAAACCTTGACACGTCAGCATACACCACCACACCAGACCACAGCATTCAGTTAACTCCATCCGGCATCGCCCAAGCCCGCCATGCTGGCGCCAATCTCCGCCGTCTCGTTTCCGGCCAAGGCTGCTCCCCTGACTGGCGTCTCTACTTCTACGTTTCTCCTTACGCTCGCACCCGATCCACACTCCGTGAAGTCGGTAGATCTTTCTCCAAGAAGCGCGTGATCGGCGTCAGAGAAGAGTCGCGTGTAAGGGAACAAGATTTCGGTAACTTCCAAGTTCAAGAGCGTATGAAGATTGTTAAAGAAACTCGTGAACGGTTTGGGAGATTCTTTTATCGATTTCCTGAAGGTGAATCCGCCGCCGATGTTTTCGATCGCATTTCCGGTAACCTCTTTTTCATTCTTTCCTTCTCCTTAAATCATTCAAATACATCAGTTATTCAATGAATCTAAAAAGTGAATTGTTTCTTCTTATCGATATCAATTTGAATTTGAATATCTTCATTTTTAGGTTTTTTTGAATCTTTATGGAGGGACATTGATTTAAATCGGCTTCATCACGATCCAACAAACGATTTAAATCTGGTGATAGTATCACACGGATTAACTTCGCGGATTTTCTTGATGAAGTGGTTCAAGTGGACGGTGGAGCAATTTGAGCATCTAAACAATTTCGGAAACTGTGAGTTTCGCGTGATAGAGCAAGGGAGTGGTGGAGAATACAGTTTGGCGATTAATCATACGGAGGAAGAGATGCTTGAATGGGGAATGTCTCCGGATATGATTGCTGATCAGAAATGGCGTGCAGCTGCGCCTAGAGGTGCTTGGAATGATCAATGTCCTTGGTATCTTGATGGTTTTTTTGACCATTTTGGTGAAGATGAATCTGATGATGATGATGATGATGAAGCAATCCAAAATGAAGGTGAAACTGAAATGAAAATTGAAACTAATAAGTAATCTCTTTCAGTAGAAAGGAGAATTTATAGGTTCCAATTGATGATAAATAAAATTTGATTGATAAGGTGTTGGTATTCATTAGTCTGTAATAATCATAATTTACGGAATTTTTTTTATAACATGTAAAATTTAGATTATGAGATAACTTTTCCCATGATTTGTCACATTATGAACACTTTATTGGTTTTATATTTTTGCCACAAATTTTGGAAATTAGATTCATTGTCATTCACTGTGACCGTTCAATATCAATCAAACGTTTAGATTTTAAGTGGATTTTGATTTTCTTCAAAAATTAGGATTACTAAGTTTGAGATCTGAGTAATCTGATCGAAATTGCAGGATCACGCAGTCATCAAAAGCGTACAAATTTTGATCTTTTTTTTATTGATTTTTGTTTTATTTTTTTCAAAAACATAGTAATGTCCAAGGAACGACAATGTTCACACATAACATAATTTGTGGAATTCAATGAATTCTTATGTGAAAATTGCTGAAGAATAATACTGTTCATGAAATCAGAAAATGCACAAAATCATGGTGATATTTCAAATGGTTTTACACGTCCGTTTCAATTACTTATTTGATTAAAATAATTTTGTAATTTTTTAGCACGAGAAAATTCTTATGAAATGAGACGATTATTTAAAAAAGAGCGTTGCTATATCGCACGATAAAAAACCGCATGAACCCACACAAACAAGCTTCGACACGTCCGTGCGCACACGTCTCTTGGCCAGCACCGTCTCCGCCGTTGTCCTGGTCATTGCCACCCCAACCACCATCATAACACCAGAATTGGTTGCTGCCACATGTTGCCAACCACTGCAGAACCACCACCAACAATATGTCTCTGACAGGCGACTTGTTTCAACATGTTTACCAGTTCCGGCGTCGCCGTCAGCGGAGAGAACATTTGGAAAGGCTCCGCCATGGGAGGCTACTCTTTTTACTACCATTAGAGCGTTTTTATGTCAGATTACTTTCAAAGCCACCATTTTTTTTAGGGAACTTTCAAAGCCACCATTGGAGAGTCGATTACTAGTTACGATTTCATGTAAAATGTTATTTCAAAGGACTAACAATGTTATAGTTGGTATAAAAAAGAAACAGTCATTTTTTTTAATAAAAATAATATGCAAAGAGAGAAGCTAACTATTTCGTGGGGTTTGCACGACACATCTTGTCGTGCACTTTAGTATTTTTCTTTAAAATTTTTAGTATGAGAGACGATTATTTAAATTTAGGGAAATGTTAGCCATTGCTCTTGGGGCATTGGTTAAAGTACTAAAATAAGTAAATTTGCATTGAAAAGTGGCGTAATCATTGCTAAGAAAAAAGTAAAGACTTGTATTTTCAAGACAAAGTTTATATTAATGGAATCTTTAACAATTGCCCTTAGGACACTGGTTAGCAAGACCCTTAAATTTATTACAAATCATATTACATTGACTTGTGTCAAAATCACGTGAGCAAATACCTGTGCATTAAATAATACTACGTATAAGTTTATTTATTTTTTTTTTAAAAAAAAAAAGAAGCTACTGTTGAATTCTCAATGCATGAAGAGATTGTAAGGCCAAGCACCACATTCATAACAGCTACTCTGCTGTTTCATGACATATATTATTGCTGCTCATATTATTACAGCCTAGATATATAATCAACAAATTGGATTGGATTTGTCATTGAGATCGGAACCCACTTTCAGAATTGATCGCAGAGGTTTTGGTTCTTCTTCTTCTTCTTCTTGATCCAAGGAGCTTGATTTTTGGAAGGACTTGCTCCTCGTTTTGATCTTTTTATTTGGCAGAATCTGTTCCACATTGTCACATATGCTCACAGATTTCTTTAGAGATGTCCTTTTTGGCAATCTTGTTGTTCCTTCTTTAACCATCTCATCAACTTTCGTGCATGGAGACTCCTTATCTTCAGCCTTATTACATGGTATCCCTAACCTTACGACCTTGTCTGCTTCACAATTAGAACCTCTTGGTGCAGTTGAGGTTGAACTGTTACGTGTAGAACACCCTAAAGTCACCGTCTTCAATGCTTGCGAAACCAGAGTTTTAGTGATGAAATAATAGATCTTGTAGCAGATGCCCAGATGTTGAAGATGGAGTTCTCTTTGGTCCATCTGCTAAAATAATTTATCCAGAGATAAAGATGTGAAAAGGGTGTTGTGTTAATGGGTAGGATGGAAAAAATACAGATTAATCCCAAAGTGGTAAGAATGTAGATGACTAAGTTAGGAAATAGATATTAAAAATCTTTGGAAAATATCCTTTACTTTTCTTGGAAGGGATGTTAATAAAGAAGTCTTCAGCCTTTACCAAGTTGTTATTGAATCTGAAGGTAGAAAGCAAGAATATAAAAAGGCATAGCCAATGATTGTTGCATCTTCCATACTCTATGTTTATAGCGTTGCAAGAACACAGCAATGCAATTAATCAACACTAATACATCAACAAAAAGTTTTAAGCTTGATTTAGTTGATCCTCCTAAATCATTAGCAAGGTTTGACATGTTGTTACGGAATTACTAATTTATTTGTGAAACGAATTGCGGGTTTGGAAGAATAGCATCACTTTGACCATTCTGCCACGTTTACTATTCAATTATTATCATGCTGATGTTAGCAAATTCCTTTCCCACAAGGTTTCATTTGATTGACATATGTAAAAGGGATTTGTAAGGAGAATAAAAGGAAGGGGAAAATCTCTAAATTAATTTCATTCAAAAACAAAATTTGGATAGGTATAAACCTATATTTGATTTTATTCCTAAAACAAAACTCCTCTAAGATGAACTTATCTCCAAGGGAACCAAGTAAAAGATTGCTGTGGCAAATCAACTCAACAATAATAAGTTACAATTTATGAACATATATAACTACCATAAATTTTGGTCTCTTCTTTCATGGAGATAACTACGATGCTTTTGGAGATATCCGTCCACAAAGACGCCAATATGATCTAGGGAGAAATGAAGGCTTCTCAAATATCCATATATCACGGACAAGAACCTGGAAAATATAGGAAACCAGTACTTAAATAAAGGGTAGGACACTGAGGTGGAGAAAACAATTTATATTGGCGGTAAAGAAATGGAAACTTATGCATGCACTCACTCTATCAACTATCAAGTTCCCTTTGCTATATCCCCATGCTCCCACATAATTCATGCCATGTTCTATTTCATAGAATAATTGTGGAAGAAAATACGAGACAAACATCAACAACAACAACAACAACAAAGCCTTATCCCACTAAGTGGGGTCGACTACATGGATCAAATTACAGCCATAATGTTCGATCATAAACCATATTTGGATCCAACTCATTAGCCTCTAAATCTTTCCTAATAGTTTCTTTAGGTCTTCCTCTACCTCTTCTGATCCGACTCTCCTCCATTTGATCTACTCTTCATACTACATACCAGTCTTCTCTCTACATGCCAAACCACCTAAGCCTATTTTCTACCATCTTTTATACTGCAGATGCTACCCCAACTCTCTCTTTAATGGTGTCATTCCTAATTCTATCCCGTCTACTATGTGAGACAAAGAAAGAACAAATTATCGTTGCCTTGATGATCTAATGCATTATGCTACAAGGATGTAAGCAAAGCAATTTACCTCCTTGTTTTTATCTCCAGCGACAACAGAACCTTTTGAGTCATATGCTTCAAATTTCTGCAAGGAATAAAACATCAATTCACTGTCCTAAGTTGTCGAAGTCCCAATACTCACGACACCAAGGATATAAATTTTCGATAATGAGAACAATTTTAATGTGTAAAGCATACTTGTTTAGCCAAAATCTCAAGAGTAATCTGATAAAATACTTTATTCGTGTCGCTTTTGTCAACTCCAAGCTGCAAAGACAAAGAAATCTCCATAAAACAATAATATAGAAAAATATATATTATTTTCAAATTATGTAATGTGGCATGTTTTTATGTTTACATACATGAGTACAACTCAGTGTCATATGTGTATCTGCTCTTCTGGATAGGCCTAACAGGTTACATAGGCATGCATACCAACAAGATCTAGCCAATTCATATTATATAGGATCATCATCATGGTTCAAACAAGAAAATAAAAATTACATCAAATCACAATTATATTAAATATGTATCCTAGAAAGGTTCTGCGCAGCGGAAACTTTGAAAAAGAATCTTAGAAATAATTTTTTGCTACTATGAGACATAAACCAGGGAAGATGTCCAGAGAGCACATTAGAAAAATGTCAAGTAAACCTAAGAGATTAACTTCAAAAAATTTAGTTGTAAAAACCTCCAAATATAGACCCTATGGCCCTAGCAAAGGTAATGATACTACTCAATCTAACCGGACCAGGTTTTGATGGTGTCTCACGGTTAGCAAGTTGAGACAATGCAGCGTAAATATCAAATTTGGAATTTCAACATCATCTTGAGTCTTGACTAAATATCAAATAAAACACAGTAAAGTGAAGAATACTAACCATACGAGCACGCAGAGTTCGTATCAAAACAACAGGCTCAACCATTTCCCAATAAACCCTGCTCCATGTAGTTTCTCTTACTTTAATTTCATTCTTAAGTGTCTGTAAATTAAACAAAACTCTGATAATTATTGATGAAAAATGCACGTAGCTGTGACTTAGCAAAAATAATACACATTAGATAAAATCACAAAAAGGAAGTGAGCCATACGGAAAACATCTTCTCAGTAACTGCTTTCCTTAATGCGTGTTTATCACCATTAGCTATAAGTGTGTTAATCTGCAGAAAAGGAAAGGAAATTTTAGCATGGAGCCAACAAAAGAGGCAAACGAAGGAAACCAGCAAGAACCAGTCATGATAAATTGTCCTAGCGGTTAAAAATACATGAACCTATAAAGAATTAAAATACAGCTCTTCTGCCAAAGAAACAAAATGCAGCAAATCTCTGTACTCAAAAGGTGTGGCAGAGCCACAAAATTTATTAAGTAAATTTGGTTACTGAACAAACAATGAAATGCCATTTATGTATCTGCTTCATCAGGCTGATAATATGTTCAAATGGCTAAGGATTTGAATTCATCACTATATAGCAATAAACAGATCACAAAGGAGTTTGAATGTTTCAAAACTGCATCTTTTGGGGAAAAAATTATATTTAATAGAAAATTAAAGGCTTAAATGCACTTTTGGCCCCCCTATTTTCATAAAAATGTTGTTTTGGTCCCCTTATTTTAAAAATCGGTTTTTTGGTCTCCCTATTTTACTTTTTTTTCCAGAATTTTGGTCCCTCGTCTCATTTTTGGGTATTTTTTTGTCACGTGACCGATTCATTTATGACGTGACACCGCTTATTAGACATATTTTTGCTAACATGGATATTAGTGTGGCCTAATAAGCATTGTCACGTCATAAATGAATAGGTCACATCATAAAAAATGACCCAAAAATGAGACGAGGGATCAAAATTAATAAAAAAGTAAAATAGGGGGACTAAAAAAACCGATTTTTAAAATAGGGGGACCAAAACATAATTTTTTTGAAAATAGGGGAGACCAAAAGTGCATTTGAGCCCAAATTAAATTATTAAAATTTTGATTCATCTAATTTCAAATCTAGAGGTAAATAAATGGTCTATCTTTTGGAACAAAAAACATGACAACACCATGTAGTTGATTGATTGTAGCTGACCTCGCCTAATGGGTGCATACTTATAAAGTTTGATTTGATGTATCCTTCTGGTTTCAAAACAAGTTTGATTTTGGTTCCCTAGTTTTGATTTCAATAATGTTGTCCTTGTAGATTTTCTAATTAATAGCGTAAATTAGTAACAGGAAATCAGTAAAATATTATTAATATATGGAAGAATGAGTTGTAGACAGGACACAATGACACAGTTTGATTTGTGCAACACACCTCATCTAGTGAAAAGAGGCTTTAGTTGTTGTTTGTTGTTGGCATAATGAGTCAAAAAATAAAGCTTGGTATGGAATATAGAATATAACAGTTATATACCTCCTTGTACATACTGATAGCCTCTTGATAGAACTGTTTCTTTGAATATCCTGTTTTTCTTAACTTTGCAATGGTATAGGCATTTTTGACCTGTAGCAGAGCAAAAAGCAAAATTTGATTCAGGCAACGGATAACATCCATAGAACAAAGGGCCACTGCCCATTGTCCAGTATTCAGTACTTTCAGCATGACTTTAATTTCATTTTTATTTTATTTTCTATAATAAAAGAATACTACTTAGAAAAATACTATGCTGCAATTATCCAAGATTGGGGCTAAAATAAAAAGGGAGTGGGAAATAAAATATTGGATTAATAGAAATTATTACATAGACATAGTTAGGTTCCAAAATTGGGAGATAGTGCAAACAGAAAGCAACAGAAGTTATATGCATCATTACCTCCATCATTATGTCGCTTTTCGTTCTTTCCCAACCACTTCTAGTGAACAGCCTGATACATGAAACATCGTAGAAATTATAGAGAAGACCAGGATGCATACTTATAAAGTTATAATAGTCTATATGTAGCTGCAATGCTATACAAGCCTTGAAGACAGATCAAATCGGTGAAAGATAATACCTAAAAAATATGTAAATAATTCTAAGTAGATGCAACATCACAGAAACTGCTTTCATGTTAAAATAAATCCCACAAAAAGATACGCAAACTTAAATTTCAGAGAAAAGAATCATATATAACAATATATGGGAGTATTTTTTTTATTTTTTTTTAGGCACTCAGAGGAAGAAAGGTATAACAGAGATAAGAAGCTAAAGTAATGGAGATACAAAACCATTGCAACCTAACCTTTTCCAAAATGGGATTTTCTCACGAGCTTCGTAAGGTTCATAGATAATTCCTGGACTTGACAGGCAAATCTGTGCTCCCTGAAATAATGAAATGTCAGTAAAGCATGAAAATTAATACTTGGTCTGCAAATAAACAGATCATAGGCAGCAACCTAGATTTATTTTATTTTATTTTATGTTAAAAAATCTTGTTGATGCCTTAATTGTAGCTATGAACTGTGTGTCTTAGGTTCCACTCTTCCTCTAATTGAAGAGTAAAATAAACTCCTTGTTGTTTGAAGAAACCCTTCACTTCAATTGCGAATTTTGAACAGAAAGGAAACATGAGATGTTAAATCCAGTAAATCAATTCAAATATACTAACAAAATAACTGGTATATAATATGGAATACAAGAAGGGTATAAGCAGGAGATAATGAGATATAAATCGAACAATTAAATCATAATACACTAATTTATAAACAAATGAATATTGTTAAATTGGGTTGTATTATATGAATGTCTTGTGGTGGGTTGGATTGTTCAATTGGTTAGTCTGTTGAGAGGTCTCCACCCTTTGAATTTAAATTCTGACTATCCCATAGGTCAGACAAACCCTAGCCACCACCTTTGCCAGATAGAGGGCAGTAATCCTTTCACACTCTTTCTTCTCCAAGACGACTACGAATACTAACAAACATGACACACACACATTACTAAATACTAAACATCTCCGTTAAATAATGTTTCATATATTTTATCTATGATTTTCGGTATCTCTGCTAATTTTCCAACAATTGGTAGTAATAAATTAATTGAAAACATCACAACTTTTCCTTTAATATCTCCTTAAACCTAAAAAGTAGACGAGCAAAGCTCGGAAGAGAAACATGTAACATCCTCCACACAACAAAAGTCATCCTTGTAAATTTCATTAATCCAATACAATAACTACGAATTGGGTGTAACATACATTACCTACTATGGCCCTGTTTGGATAAACAGCTTATGTTGCAGGTTATACAATAATCGCTTATTGTATAAGCTCTTATGAATAAGCTATTTCCATAACATAAGATACCATAAAATCCCCATCATAAGTTGTTTTCAAAAACTATCCTATATAGCTTATGGAAATAAGGTGAAAAAAGCTTAAGAGCATGTCATAAGTTGTTTTCATAAATTCTCTTGAAGTTTATGGTAGTAGATAAACTCAAATACATGAATCCAAACAGGCCCTTTAGCGGAAGTAGAACAACAGAAAACAGTTTGAAAGTTATAATAAAAGAAAGAGAAGAAATTTAAGGGAACCTACCATAGGGCGGACTTGTGCATTAGGTCTGACTTTCACTGCACTAGTTGACATCCTTCTATCATTCATGAAAATGGAAAACTCCGCAGCCTAAGAAAGCAAAAAATCATAAACCCAAAACCCCAAAAGCAAAAATTCATAATTTGAATCTTGATACAACATTTGCATTAAAATGAATTACCATTATAGATCGAAATGCCAAAGGTTTAACACTTTCGTTGGGTTTAAACAAATCAGAAGCGTTTGATAAAGCATTGGAATAGTTTCTGCAGCTACCAAGAAGATGCGATGGTCGAATCTGAGATGAATGATAGATATTGCGAGCTAATTGTAAGCGTTTCAATGACATCTTCTTTGTCTTCAACTTCGATGCATAAGCATTACAGTTACAGTTATTGATCAATTGATGAAAGATTATTGATTGATTCAGTTCAATCAAGGAACAATTACAGGTTTCTGGTTTTCAAGGGTTTAAGCCTTCAACGTCGGGCTGTAAAATTGTATATTCGTTTATCTTCAATTAGGGCCGTCCACGACAATGTGCAATTCTACTACAAGTTGATATTTGCACTCCTGTTTCTTTCGAGGAAACACCCCAATTAACTTCCATTTTAGAACCCAGGGTTGGTCCAATGACGCTGGTTTGGGACCCTGGAACATGCTCATTTTTACGTTTAGGATTGAATGTTAACTTTTGTTTTTTGTTTAAGCAATAACTAGACTCTAACTCGTGCGATACACGGGTTTTTGTAGAGTTTCATATATAAAATATCAAATTGGCTATATTATTAATTGTAGAGTTACATTTAAACTCAGAAACAATCAAACTAAGTGACAATTGAGAGTGATCGACATGCACAATCTCAAAGAAGCAAATTAACAACATTTAGTTTGCATCAACAAAAATGAATATGGAAATCAACAGAAATGAATATGGAGTCAAAGTCATTACTTTGACAAAACAAAGTAATGTTATAGTCTACTATAGTGATTTTTGCAAATAAAAAGTCAGAACAAAAACTTCATGTAATATAATATAGGAGAAACAAAGATGCCGACAAAATTACAGAAAAAAGTGAAGTTTCTATGGAAAAAATTATCATATGGATCAGTCAAATTATCTACAATTTTAAAGATGCAACTTTAATATCGTAACATGTAGTTAGCGTACACAAAAAAAAATAATGAAAAAGAACTACTATTAATAAAGGTACCGCTAATAATAAAAAATAACTGTTATGAGAGAGGAAACCATTAGGGCGGTTGGGGCTTTAAAAAAAATGTTTTAGTCATGTATTTCATTTTTGGAAGCAACAATTTTTCAACAAAAATAGAAGTGGCATAGTGGTTATAGTTGTAAACTGTAAGCATACGGTACCTGGTTCGACTCCTTACAAACTCTTTTTTTCATAAAAATTACTCAGAACCACCAAAAAGGGCGGGATCAGGATTATGGCAAACTTTTCAGAATTGTTTAACATCTCTTATTTATTAAAGTTAACCCGAAAGCAAATGTTTTCCCTAATTTTAACCTAATCCTAATGGTTAATTTTACTCTAATACCCCTGTTTAATTATTAACCCTATTTTTTCCTTCTCAACAAAATCACACCTAATCTTCTATTTTTTTGAACAAAACAAATCTGTCTTATCACTTATTTATTAAAGTTAACCCGTAAGCAAATGTTTGCCCTAATTTTAACCTAACCCTAATGGTTAATTTTACTCTAATACCCCTGTTTAATTGTTAATCCTATTTTTTTCTTCTCAACAAAATCACACCTAATCTCCTCTTTTTTTGAACAAAACAAATCTGTCTTATCTCTTATTTATTAAAGTTAACCCGGAAGCAAATGTTTGCCCTAATTTTAACCTAACTCTAACGGTTAATTTTACTCTAATACCCCTGTTTAATTATTAACCCTATTTTTTCGTTCTCAACAAAATCACACCTAATCTCCTATTTTTTTGAACAAAACAAATCTGTCTTATCTCTTATTTATTAAAGTTAACCCATAAGCAAATGTTTGCCCTAATTTTAACCTAACTCTAATAGCTAATTTTACTCTAATACCCTTGTTTAATTATCAACCCTATTTTTTCCTTCTCAACAAAATCACAACTAATCTCCTATTTTTTTGAACAAAACAAATATTTCAATTTGCCTTATCTCTTATTTATTAAAGTTAACTCGGAAGCAAATGTTTTCCCTAATTTTAACCTAACCCTAATGGTTAATTTTACTCTAATACCCCTGTTTAATTATTAACCCTAATTTTTCTTTCTCAACAAAATCACAGTTAATCTCCTATTTTTTTGAAAAAACAAATTTCTTTTATCTCTTATTTATTAAAGTTAACCCGGAAGCAAATGTTTGCCCTAATTTTAACCTAACCCTAATGGTTAATTTTACTCTAATACCCCTGTTTAATTATTAACCCTATTTTTTCCTTCTCAACAAAATCACACCTAATCTCCTATTTTTTTGAACAAAACAAATCTGTCTTATCTCTTATTTATTAAAGTTAACCCGGAAGCAAATGTTTGCCCTAATTTTAACCTAACCTTAATGATTAATTTTACTCTAATACCCCTGTTTAATTATTAACCCTATTTTTTTCTTCTCAACAAAATCACACCTAATCTCTTATTTTTTTGAACAAAACAAATCTGCCTTATCTCTTATTTATTAAAGTTAACCCGGAAGCAAATGTTTGCCCTAATTTTAACCTAACCCTAATGGTTAATTTTACTCTAATACCCATGTTTAATTAT
>Ga0228710_1009994_pt1 | contig 12890 bp, 11 predicted proteins | sample MedpolnodulmetaG_FD_177995 | JGI IMG/M metagenome (GOLD analysis project Ga0228710, IMG submission 177995) | Root nodule microbial communities from Medicago polymorpha collected in Santa Monica, California, United States - pink nodules | ecosystem: Host-associated > Plants > Roots > Nodule...
AGTTTTAGTGTAATATTTCAAAAAAAAAAAGAAAAAGTTTTAGTGTAAAAATCTTGCTAGCTTCATGAAATGGGAGTAGGACAGTGGGAAAGCCTCTCTTCTCTGAAAATAAACCCCTGAAGTGGACTACAGTAATGAAAAGAAGAATCCCCTTCCTGCTACTTCAACAACCTTCACCTTCAAAAACCACATATCTTTCCTCCATTAACTTACTCCTTAAACCCCCAAATCACCACAATGCCACACCACCACCACCATCTCATCGCACATTCAAATCCCAATCCCTCCCTCCCCCAGAACTCATCGAACCATTCTGCGACCTCTCCGACGTCGTCGTTTCATCTAAACAACCTTCTCCATGGTTCACACAAATCCTCAACCTCCTCGACAATTCCCCAACCATGGAATCAAATCTCGATTCCTTCTGCCACCAATTCCTCATCACTCTTTCCCCTTCCTTCGTCGCTCATACTCTCCGTTCCCTTACCAACCACCACACCGCTCTTCGTTTCTTCTCTTGGGCTTCTCATCAACGTCACTATTCCCATTCTCTCGATTGCTACGTTTCGATTATCAACCTTCTTCTTATCTCCCCCAACACCACCACCACGGCAGCCGCTTTAAACATTTTCTCCGAATTTCAACGTAACCGTCTCCCGCTTACACCACCAGCTGCTAATTCCCTCATTAAAAGCTTCGGTAACGCCGGTTTGGTTAACGAGCTTTTATTGGTATGGCGTGGGATGAATGAGCAAAACATTCAACCGAGTCTTTTTACTTATAATTCGCTTTTGAATGGACTTGTTGGTTCGTGTTTTATCGAATCAGCAGAGCGTGTTTTTGACGCGATGAAGGAAGGTAGAACTAAGCCTGATGTGGTTACTTACAATACTATGATCAAAGGGTATTGTAAAGCGGGGAAAACAAGAAAGGCGATTGAGATGGTTCGTGAAATGGAGGTTATTAACTTGGAGTCTGATGTTGTTAGTTATATGACAGTAATGCAGGCTTGTTATGCTGAAGGTGATGTTGATTTTTGTTTGAGTCTTTATCATGAAATGGAGGATAAGGGATTGGAAGTTCCTTCACATGGTTATAGTTTGGTGATATGTGGGCTTTGTAAGACGGGGAAGGTTTTAGAAGGGTATGCTTTGTTTGAGAATATGATTAGAAATGGTTGCAAGGGTAATAAGGCTGTTTATACTGCTTTGATTGATTGTTATGGGAAGAGTGGGAATTCGGATGGGGCTTTGAGGTTGTTTGAGAGGATGAAAATGGATGGGATTGAACCTGATGAGGTTACTTATAGTGCTATTGTTAATGGGTTGTGTAAGAGTGGGAGAGTGGAGGAAGCTTTGAGTTATTTTCAGTTTTGTAATGAGAATGGTGTTGTTGTTAATGCTGTGTTTTATTCGAGTTTGATTGATGGGCTTGGGAAGGCGGGGAGAGTCGATGAAGCTGAGAAGGTGTTTGATGAAATGGCTGAGAAGGGATGTCCGCCGGATTCGTATTGCTACAATGCGCTCATTGATGGACTTTGCAAGTGTGGGAGGATAGATGATGCTCTTGCGTTGGTTAAGAGGATGGAGCGCGATGGGTGTGAGCAGACTGTGTATACTTTTACTATACTTATCAGTGAGCTTTTTAGGGTGCATAGGAATGAAGAGGCGGTTAAGATGTGGGATTTGATGATTGACAAAGGGATAACACCGAATGTTGCCTGTTTCAGGGCTCTTTCGATTGGATTGTGTCTTTCGGGGAAGGTTGCGAGGGCTTGTAAAGTGTTGGATGAGCTTGCACCTATGGGGGTTGTTCTTGAAACGGCTTATGAAGATATGATTGGAGCGCTGTGTAAAGCCGGCCGTGTGAAAGAGGCATGTAAATTGGCTGATGGAATTGTTGATAGAGGTAGAGAAATACCTGGGAAGATTAGGACTGTGATGATTCATTCCTTGAGGAAAGCTGGGAATGCTGATTTGGCTATCAAGTTGATGCATAGCAAGATTGGTATTGGGTATGAACGATATCGGAGTGTTAAAATGAGGGTCAAGTTTCAAACCCTTGTTGACAGTTGAATTGATTCAGGTAGGCAATCATGTGGCACTGGAAAACTGCTAAAGGCCAAAGCCAGTTTGTTGGAGACAGTTAGCTAAAAGATGTAGTATTGGCGATGAAGCAATACTAATTTATAATTGCTGGATTCAATTAAACAATTGCAGCAGGTTTCACCAAAATACAGACAAATAAGAGAGCGACACTGCACTAGTCAGAATGATATGATTCCTATGTTGTGCAATTATTGTTATTCCTAACAAGAAAGCCAAACTGCACTAGTCTGAATGATGTGATTCCTATTAATGTATAGCGTGCAGTAGCTTGATCGATTATGTACCATGTCTCAGATGCAGGAGTCATGAAAATGTTGGTATGTCTTTCTTACTAGTTCCCATGTGATGTAACATGTAAGGGGAAAAAAAAATCCCCTATTGAATTTGAATGAAATGGTTGTGTTTTAGCTTGAAGATTCATACATTAACTTTTAAATTCACCTGAAATGACTGTGTTCTTAGCTTGAAAATTCATGTTAACTTTTCATCTGTCTCTTGTGCTAGTTGGTTGCTTTAGTAATTCTTATATCCTGTGATAGCTATGAAGAATTTATGTAGAGGTTGGATGGTCGATGATACATACAATGAAGTTTTTCAACACTGCCATTTCACGCCAACACATATGAAGTGAAGCATGTTGCTTTAACTTCCAATTGAGGTTACAATAGTTGAAGCATGATGAAATTCACATTCATATTAGAACCCTGTAGCATGATTTCTTCCCTTGACCACCTTAGCTTGAAAACATATTTAGTTTCTCTCTCATGCTTCTTCATTTTCAAATACTCCCACACACTCCTCCATCTATCTGATCACGGAAAATACTCTCACAAAGTCTTTCAATTGTTTCGCTCCCGTGTATGACTCCTTCATATGATTTCTGTTGTTATTCAAATAATTCTGTTTTATTCCTTTCCCTGTTATATTTTTTTTATTGAATGCAAGGTTTCATTTGAACATAGTGTGGGTGGTAACACGTTTACTCTTTGTAAATGTGTCCATAAAGCTTTTGAAATTGGGATATGGTGGATAACACTTCCTTTGAAAAGATATTCATGAGGTATTTGATACATGTATGCTAATGTGAATTTTATCATCTTAGTTCTGACTTCCATGCTTACTTCAGGTATGCTAATGACAAGTTGCAGCTGAAAATATCAGTATATTTTCCAAATTTCAGGTGATGTAATCTGTTAGCTGGAAGCGCATGTATAGCAACAACTTCTAGCTAACAGCAGCCCCCCTTCATATGGAGCTATTGCCCTTTGAGTTGCCGGCCAAAATGGGAATTAAGCATTTAGTACTTTGATCTCACAATTTTTCACGTGCAAAACATTGTCATCATAAAATTGTGAGTTTGGATTCAATGATAGTGTTTCAGCAGCAGTTTTAAACAGTGTTGTTAAACAGTAGCTATAGTGGCGCTATACCGCTATAGCGTAGCGGAATTTGGAGAAACCGCTATTGTTCCATAATACATTATTTAGTACAAATATTGTCAAATAGCCGCTATAGTGGCGCTATAGCACTATTGCGTAGCGAAATTTTAGCGATCAGATGTTTTCCACTATCTGCGATTGACAATAGGTTTTAAACTTACTGTCCAATTTTGTACTTCATGTTTCAATTGGCATTTTCATAAAATTTTGATTTTGGAAACAATGATAGCTCACTATCATTGCCGTGCCGCCAGATTCACTTTAGACTTTGGAAACATCTCCCTCCAACCCCAAACCATATGAATTACCTGATTTACCCTTCATTCTAATAAATAAAAATCAATTTCAGAAATTATTTCACACAATTTTTTTATTACATTAAAAAAAACTCCAAATTTAAGTTTGTTGACAAAATTACCCTTCCGGACGGGATTTTTTTGTAAATATCCTTCGAGACAGCCCGTTTAAAATAAAAGCATTGGAGGGTATATTGATCGTAAAAGATAGGCATCCGGTATTATGCTTCCGGAGTAAGTAACACATTGGTCTAGTTTTGGGTGACTCCTCTAACCCGATCCATCTCAAAGTCTGTAATTTCACAAAAACTTCCAGTCTTGCAACTGTGTCAATATAGACATGATCCAATCTGAATTTTACTTGTTTATTTATTTAAATTCTAGATTGCTCTTTCAAAATAAAAGATTGAAGAAGATATCTTCGTCAATCGTCATGACTGGTTCTAGGCCCAATGGTAGGCCCATGAAAAGGCCCAAGAATGTTCAGGAACAAATGGATGTATGATTCTCATTCATTCATTTTCTCCTTCCCTGGCAACACCTTATTCTGATTTATTCTGAAAACTCTACCTTACATTGATTTATTTTCCGAGTGTTGTCCCTGGTTTATGGTTAGCAGGGATAACTGCTGATGCTTATAGGTTAGCAGATACACCAACAACGCTACTCCCTTTTTTCTTCCTCTGTTTTTATTTTGTTTTTGAATTTTAGATTTGTTTTTTTTTTTTTCTCTACTGATTATTTGATGATTGATTCTTGCAGAGGCAGAGAAACTGGTGAGTGATTGCAGTTTGTAAATGGGATAATGGGACTGCAGTATGATGAATTTTGCAAAGAGATAATGAAAAGAAAATGTTGGATATTAGATTGGATGGAGAGGATTGAAGATGCTAATCCCTTTGCTTTTATCGGTTTTTACTTGTTGATATAGTGACAGTGATAGTAAGAGCCTATTATTACAATGATAATTTCAGATATTTTGTTTGGAATATATTTCTTGGGAGCAGGGGTTATCATTTGGTTTTGGTGTTTGACAAGCTTCTAGTTAACTTTGCAAAGCCTCTCTGTACTTTATGCTTCCTGGCTCTGGATGAGGCCTTTGTCACAAAGGTTGAATTAGTTTTTATACAATGACTGAATCATGCGTTCTGCCTTCCTTTGTTTTCATGTTGTTACTTTCATTTTATTTGCTCCATCCATTACATTGATAATCTCTATCACTGTATGAAGTGATGCAAAATATAAATATCAGGTATAAGTGGAAAGTCACTTCTAAATTGATTATCATGATTATAACGAAACCAAAGAAATGATTTCTATTTTTTAAAGTTAAATAAGAGCTTTAACTCTGTTGAGTATACGATGAATTTTTGCCAACTTCTTTTAGAAAATTTTATCCATTTTGCTTTCTTTGAAATGTTTTGCGACGAATTGTCCAATGTGTTTTATTACACTGTTGATTTTCCAGTGGAGGAAATGTCTCTGAAGTCTCAAACCACAACCCTGTTTTGATAGCTTGAAGTACCAGTTTGCAAACTTTACACCATGAATGATGATGGATGCCCTATTCTATTTTTATTTTTTTTTGGCTTTCGCACTGGTTTCCGACCCACCAAAGGTGGGCGACTAATCCGGCTCGTACGTAGAGGCATGCGTACTGGCCAAGCGTTGTTCCCCCTAGGAATTGAACCCGGTATTCCCCAGGTACGTCCTTGGAAGGAGCTCCTTGCCACTGGAGCCCAAGCAACTTGGTTTGCCCTATTCTATTTTAGTTCACAACAATCAACATGAGATGCAAATAAAACAGCTAGTAGCTGCATAACCTTATATAATCTGGTCACTTGTAAGTTGCAACAAATGGCAATGTCTAACATGCACAAGCTATTCAAATGGTCCGCCATGCAAGACTTTCTTTTGCCATTAGACTATAAAGTTCCACAAAATATAAATGGTGCATCCACTTCCTCTTCTTCACCTTCCCCCTTCATGACCATTCTCTCCCTGCACTCTCCCTCTTCACCATTATAATATATTCTCAAACTATTTCCTATAACTTACATCAACCATTTAGAAGAACCAAAATCTGATATCAAGTTTCACTCTTTTATATATATATATATATTTTTTTTTTTTATAAAGTGAATGAAAGTGATAATGAACTTGTTGTATTTAGAGTCCGACAACCAAACCTACTTGACACCAAAGGGAGGAAGAATTGTATGACAGAACTCCTAACCTCACAATTTGGGGTTATTGGGATCATAGGACTGTGATTAAAATTAGGGGTCAAGATCACTCCATTTTAGGGTATCTGTTTCATTCTTGAAATTATATCCTTCTTTTAAACATTGTAAGTACAAAATTTTCCTTATTGCAATATTATTTAAATATTTAATTAAAAAAATCAGTTAAATCCCATTATAATATGAACAATTCAACTAAAGTCCTTAAAGCATCCGATAACATTTTTTTTATAAAGTAATGGAGAAATAGAGATAAATTTATTTGATGTTACATTCCATAAATGTATTTTTATGTTAAAATAACATGGAATAAGATAGTTTAAATCTCTCGACCAAAAAAAATAAAATCATTAAAATCTCCCCCTTGAAAAAAAAATTAAATCTTAATTCAAATCTTTTTTCCCTTTGTTATCCAAGTCTTCATCCTCATGATCCGCCTCTTCAATTGCTTTGGTGACTTCCCTAAGAATAAGCCTCAATAGCCTCTCATACATTGTAATAGCAGATTCAAGCATATCAATGGCTCTTCTCTTGTCATGAACTGCCACATCCATCACATTTCCAAGCTCTGTAATTTGCATCAAAGTCTTAATCACCTCTTCATCACATAATCCAGAAGAACTAAAACCACTTATAGCACCACCTTTACTACTACCATTTCCCTTTGTGACATTACTCCCTTTGACCACTATCATATCACTAATGCTTCTTGTTGATCTTCTTCCTAATATTTGATCATTCCCCAAAACCATAATAACTTCACCTTTCTCAACATCCCACATCCAAACACTCCCATCTTCTGAAGCAGACACCACATTCCTCCCTTCATTCACCAAAACCAAAGACATAATTGACCCATCATGACTTTTTGTTTTGTTACCCAAATTAACCAATTCATAAGCTTTTCCTTTTTCTAACATTTTTCTATTCCCAACTTTCATTAACCCTTTATAAACAAACCCGTCTGAACCACCAGCATAGAACCCTGACTCTGTTGAATCCATAACAAACCCAAAAATGGCACATGGAAATGTGACGGTTCGCATTAGAGTCATGCCATTCGATAAACTCCAAAACTTACATGTGCAGTCCATGGAACAAGAAACGAACGTACAAGCATGAATGCCAATTCCAGAGTTGAAACATGTCACTGAGTCAGAATGTGCCTTCCATTTGTGTAATATTGGATCACTACAAGAAGAGGAATCATCAACAAGCTTAAATGATGGGATCACAACAATAGTTCCATCATTGTTACCTGAAATTGACAGATATATCATTAGCTTGATAATTTCCTAGAAATAAAAAATAGACAGATAATACAAACTCTGAGTGTAATACTAAGAAGTTACTTGTTTTGGTTGCTTAATTAACGTCTCAGGGGCGCTGTTTAACATTCTCCTACTAGGAGTATTAACAATTGTCACTCAAATTTTTACCTGAAATCAATAGTGATCCATCATCACTAAGGTGGAGACTAGAAACAGGTTTCGAGTAAGGAGTGAATGATTTGATGATATCTCCGGAAGGGAGCGACAAGGAGTGGATACTCCCCGACACGCCACCTGCAAAGAGAAAATCACCATCTAAGGTGGCGGCTAGTGGAGCCACAGGTTCAGGGAGAGGGATATTTTGGAAGACCGTTGGAGTGTGCCAATTGTAAATGTGGATCAAACCCGTCCCTGTGTTTGAGGACACATGAGAAGCTGCAATGAATCCTTGGCTTGTCACCATGAGACCGCGACATGGTGACCGGCTGCCAGTGAACTGCGCAACCGTGGCACCGGTGGAAGCATCAAATGCTATCATGGGACCTTCCGGTGAGCTGGTTAGGATTATCTCATACATCTTTGTTTATGAGAAAATGCATAGAAACCAAAAAGGATTTTTAGAGTTCAAGATATGAACGTGCTTTTCTAATCTAAATCGAAATGCTTAATTTTTTTTACACGCTAAATGTTTTATTTATAGGCTAATATCATCTATATTAGAAAATAATTTTTTATACATATATGTGATGAAATAACAGTGGCATTATAATTAGTAAAAAAAAAAAACAGTGGCATTTATATTAAAATGTTACTATTAAAGTAAGATTATTTATGTAGTCATCTAATCGTATCAATACAATTGTACATTATAAAAAAAAAATCAATATAATCGTCGTTCTTGACCAAAATAAAAATAAAAATTAATGCCGTCAACGCTGATTTTTTTTAATTTTAAATACGTTTTATATAAATATTAATTAAGATTACATAACTATTTATTTATTTTTGGTCAAATGCACATAATTATTTAAATTAATGACATGTGGTGAAAAATGTGAAATGCATTAAATAAATTGAAATACAAACAAAAATAATGTTTGTAATAAATTTTGTAATTTTTATATAGATTTCATGTGAAACTAAATAATATAAGTCAAAACTTGTTAAAATATATTTTATGTGGACTGATCTTAAGGGCAACGGGAAGAAAAAATCACTGATGCTTCTTTTCATTGTCATCTCATTTAAATTTCTTCTATAATAATAATAATATAAAAAACACCGAAGTGTAACACAAAATTTGTGCACAAGGGGTTTGTATTGTAAACTTCTAGATATCCAAATTTTTTAATAAGTGAGGTAGTTATATCTTAAAACAAATACACATTGTTATTTTTATCAATATATATCACAACACTTTTTTTTTATGCAAAGTTATTTCTTTTGGATTTTTTAACCAATGTTTTTAAAACACTCATTAACATTTTTCTTAGTTTTATAGTTTATTATAGTGTTATGAATGAAGAGGTCACGTTATATAAATATTTAATTATTGTTTAGAAATACAATAAGCCATTGGGGTCGGTTGACTCCACTAAATCCGTGCATGTAGATACCCTTTGACTCTTAATTGTAAAAAAAAAATGCAATAACAAAAAATGTGTTTATTGCAATCCAATGCTTGTGGCTCAACAATGGATGATGATGATGATGATGCAAAAAAGCAATGCAGTCATTTGTTTTCCCAGGTCATCGGGCTTGTGGTCTGTAAACATACGTATGCTTGTTATGTTGGAAACCGAGAACAATGTGTCTGGCCTCTCTCGATCGAGATAAATCCTCCAAGTAGGGATGTTTAGGCATGACAATAGGGCGGGGTGGGGACGGATTTTGCCTTCCCCATCCTCATCCCCTACTCTCATATACTTACTTGTTACTCTACACATATCCAACGGAGATGAGAAATTGAATCCAATCCCCGTCCCCAATGAGTTCGGGTATTCCCGCCCCACCTCGTCCCCGCAGTGAATCAAATTTATTTTTTTTAATAAAAAAAGAGCTTTTTTAAGCTTCAATGGTAATGTTGTAATGCATTATCCAACAATTTGCGCTCATTTTAACATTTCTTTACCGAATAATTCGGTTGCTCCTTTAACTATCAATAAAAGTTCTTATATCATGACAATTATCAAACCAAATAACATGGCATATCATTATCACCTTCTCAACAAAAACAAAAATATGACATTTCTACATTCGGGTAGGGTTTGGGTATGAGTATGGGGTGGGTACATATATCCCCGTTATCCGTCCCATACCTATATTTTGAAATCGGGGAAAACCCAAACTAATACCCAAACCCAGTCAAATCGAGGAAAATCTGTCAAATCAGAGTTGATTTAGGCGGGTACCTATGGGCACGGATTTTGTTGCCATGCTTAGGGATGTTTGTCTAGTCTTTAATAAAATAAAAAAACAGTCACGTTATAACAAGTGTTCTTACTCTTAGATAATGAATTTAATGTTATGTTATAAAGAACTTTTTTTCATACTTTTAAAGAGTTAACTACACAAATTTTGATAAAATGTTATTAATTTTTTCTTTTTCAGTAAAAAATGTAACTAATTTATTTTCTTAAGAAATATTTTTAAGATATTTGTTAGCATTTTTCATAAAAAAATATAAACAAACTTTACATGTTGAGTATTTTTTTTTAAGAAATCAAAATGGGATATATTAACAACGACGATGAAAACCCCTCAGTACAAGGTGTACTAGAGGGTCCAACCCGGCAAACAAACATTCACAAGGTATAATTACAAATTAAAATCAGTCGATACCCAGACAATAAAAAGGGTTCGACCACCAACTCTGAGAACCGCACACAAAAGTGGTTTTATTGGCTTTAAGCTACCACAACGAATGAAATTTAACTTTGTCTAAGAGCTGCTCAATAGGTATTGCAATGTTATTGAACAGTCTGTTATTTCGTTCATTCCACACCAGCCAGACGCAAAGAAGCCATACTAATTATAAGAATGAACGATGCGCCTTTGAATGACCTGAATAATGAATAAATTGGTGAAAATGCTCACAAATATTTCCAGCATCTACACCAGACACGCAAATCCACAACCTAATATGTTGCCAAAGCGAACCAAAAATATGACAATGAAGGAACAGATGGGATGCGGACTCAACATTACCGCACCCCGAAACGCACATAGTGCATGTGACTTGAGCTATGCCTCGCCTTTGGAGATTAAGTTTAGTTGGTAACCTGTCTTTCAGCAAACGCCACACTACAATGGAAACTTTCAAAGGAACCTGCTTATGCTAGACTAGATTCGTTGTTACATCACGAGTGGGAGAAATCATAGATGTCAGAGCATAGTAAGCGCCTCTGACTGAGTATCCGTCATGGATGTCCAAATCCCATTGCCACCTGTCAGAAACATTAGACTACACAACAACATTAGCCAGTAAAATCCTACACTTCTCTACCATCTCCTCATCCCATACCCACAAACGTCTCCTCCAACTCCACACATGACCGCCATCCTCCCCACCAATCGCACACATATCCGCCATTGTACTATACTTATTTGTTGTAAGATCAAATAAGTGGGTAAAACTCCTACATAAAGGAACATCTCCTGCCCACATATCCAACCGAAAGAAGGTGTTAGTTCCGTCTCCTATAACTTTTGATACCCTCTCTGGAAACCAACCCCCATTAATCTCCCCTACTCCATCCCTAATCTTCGCTATCTCCCTCCACCAAGATGAAACACTCCGGCCCCCAACCTCCAACCTCCTCACCATATCTCGCCACCAAAACCCTATACCAAAACCCACCTCTATCCACCAACACCATTTTTCTAACAAGGCTATATTAAATTCCTTCAACCGCCTCACCCCCAAACTCCCATCTTCCTTTTGTAAACAAATAGAGTTCCAAGCAATCCAGAAAATTTTCCTGTTAATCTCACACCCTCCCCAATTTTTTTTAAAAAATAGATTCAATGAGAGAAATTATACCTGATGGAGCTTTGAAGAAGGATAGAGCATAGACAGGAAGCGAGGTCAAGACAGATTTGAGAAGAATTAAACGACCCCCGAAGGATAAGAAGCGACTTTGCCACCCCGCCAATCTAATTTTAATGGTATCAATCACAAGTTCCCAAAACGCTAACTTACGAGGATCACCTCCGATCGATAAGCCAAGATACAAGAACGGAATTTTACCCACTTTAGAATTTAATAGGGATGCCGCCTCAACCAACCAAGACTCCCCAATATTAATGCCAACTAATAAACTCTTATTAAAATTCACTTTAAGACCTGACATATCCGCAAACAAAGTCAACACCGCCCTTAAAGCTCATACATTGGCCCAAGTTTTTGCACCTAACAAGAGCGTATCATCCGCGAATTGCAAATGAGACACCACCGCTGAATTGTACGTGCCAACCCCGTAGCATGTATACAAATTATTTTCCACCACGGAATTCATCAAGACATTCAATCCCTCAGAAGCCAATAAAAATAGAAAAGGAGAAAGAGGAAACTCGTTGCAAGGGAAACTCGTATGTTGGACTTCCATTTACAAAAATTGAGGTCGTTGCTGTGCTCACGCACTCTTTTACCCATTTCCTCCACAACAACGGAAATGCATATGCTTATTCAAAATCAACTTTAAAAAACATCAACTCTTTGTTAGATTTTTGAGCCTCATCAACCACCTCATTTGCGATTAGAATGCCATCTAGAATTTTCCTTTCTTTCACAAAAGTTGTCTGAGTCTCTGATACAACCCAACCAATAATCAACCTCAACGTATTAGCCAGCACTTTTGACAATATTTTATACAAACACCCAATCAATGCTGTGGGACGAAAATCATTTAATCTCTGTGGGCTGTCGACTTTAGGAATAAGAGCTATAAAAGTAGTGTTTATACCTCTTGATAGTTTGCCATTCCTATGGAATTCAGATATAAATTGCATAACGTCACCTTTGATATCCTCCCAAAAATCCTTGATGAATCCAAAATTCACCCCATCAGGTCCAGGACGTTTAAAACTTTCACAATCCCACACCGCAGCTTTTACTTCAGCTTCTGAAAATGGTAATATTAAACTCCTTCCTTCCGCGTAAGACAATTGCTTAAAAGTTAAATTTTCGGCCCCTGTTCTTGATGTGTTTTGGACCGCAAAATGATCTCTAAAATGGGAAAATATCGCGTTCTGGATGGGTTGAACGCCTTCGACAAGAGTGCCATTTATCAACAACGAAACAATGGAATTTCTTCGTCGACGACTAGAAAGAATCGAATGGAAATACTTAGAGTTTGCATCTCCATCCTTCAACCAACGAGTACGGGACTGCTGCCATGTGATACTTGTAACACCCTATTTCCCGACGATAATTATTAAATAATAGGAATAAATTTAATAATTAGGATGTTACAAAACTTCACATGATATCACACAATGGCATACATTTTCCTTTTAAATAATAATTTCAACA
>Ga0228710_1009995_pt1 | contig 12888 bp, 5 predicted proteins | sample MedpolnodulmetaG_FD_177995 | JGI IMG/M metagenome (GOLD analysis project Ga0228710, IMG submission 177995) | Root nodule microbial communities from Medicago polymorpha collected in Santa Monica, California, United States - pink nodules | ecosystem: Host-associated > Plants > Roots > Nodule...
AAAAAAGTTTTTAATTTCTGTCTCCTATGTTGTTTTACGATATCAATAAATCATTATATTTTTGGTGGATTGACTTTGTATGATGTTGGGTCAAAAATATTTGTGCTACATGGGCTTGGCAAAATAGGTTGCACTCCAAATGTGGTCGCTGATAGTGCGAATAATGGATCATGTGTTGAAGAGTTGAATGATATTGAAGCAATATATAGTGAGAAGCTTAAATCTCTAGTAGATCAAGCCAATACCCTATATCTTGATTCCAAATCCATTTTTATAAACACTACTGCCATCAGAGTAGACGGTTCACTTGGTAAACATTCCAATTAGCTTCATTTCATATTCTAGATTAATCATGAAACAATTGAAAATGTCTATGATTGAGGTTCATAATTATAATCAATTAATGTTATATGATCTTTTACATTTCAGGTTTTAGAGTGTTTTTTTCTTCTTGTTGTCCAATGAAGTCAGATGGGTTTTGTATTCGTGATTCAATACCATGCACGAATAGAAATGAGTACATTTTTTATGATGGCACTCATCCTACATCAGCTGCGAACAACATCAGTGCAACAATTTTGTATGACAGTACCTCTAATCCAGAGGTAACCTATCCGATGGATATCAAACGTCTTGCTCAACTAGTTTTATAAATAAGTTCAAGTCACATCAATGTCCTTAAATAAGCTCAATTTATTTGCATAATAGAACGATAAGTTCAACTTATTACATGTAAGAAATAAGCAATCATAAATTGAGTAGAATAAATTAGGATTGATGTCATAATACTTAATTAATGTTGTCTTGGTGGTTTAGTTTGATGTTGGAATTATTTCTCGTTAATGTTATAATGTTTACTATATTTGAGTCTCTATCATTCAACATATATTCCAATATTTCTTAATCTAAAATTGATCTATGAAGTAGAGTGAGTAAGTGGAAGTGTAAAAAGCACGGCTTTTCTTAAGAGCAAGAATAGACAACGAAATGGAACAACGAAGTGAAAAATGAACTTTATATTCAAATACCAAACCTAATTAAATTACAAATAAAAAATAAATGTGTCAATAGAAAAAATAAAATTAAAGCCACTTTTTTAATTGCTCTGACAGGCCAGCTTGCCCATTGATCATTGGCCATTTCTTTAACAGGCTAACCGGTGATAGGTATAAAATCTCAACATATTATGTAAGATTTTTCTACTAAAATCCTCTCAAGATATCAATTTGTTCGTCTTCTCTAATTGTATCAAGGCACTAATTAATCAATCATGATACCATCTAAATGAATACAAGGATATCCAAACTCTTGCCCAGGCTCGGTTTTATACAGTAGGTTAATGTTTAGACCTATAAATAAGGCTGCAAACAGCCAGAACATGATATTCTTTTCCATTCAGCCGTCATTTGTTATTTTCCATGGAAGCTTAATCATGTAGATCAACCCACCGGTTAAGGATTCTGTTTTAATGTCTTGAGTAGGGATGGCAATAGGTACCCATTGGACAGGGTACCATAGTGCCCATCCCCGTACCCGCGTTTTAAAAGAATCTCCATACCCAAGCCCATACCCTCATGGGCAATAAGTTTGGTGCCCGCCCCCATATCCTATGGGTATCTAAGTGCCCGTACCCAAACCCATTATCCGCACTTTCACAACAAAAATTTAATAAATAATAAAAAATATCACAACATAAATAAAATATGATATGAAATATTCTAAATCAACATATCAAATATTACGCATCGCATTATTTAGCCAAATAAAAATATCTAAAATATAAAAAATAAGTGCATATTACAATAAATATCAAAGACTTTGTATTGATTAACTAAATTTAATATAAATAAAATTATTGGTATAATATATATTATGTGCGGGCATGGGGCGGGGTGGACACTAGAGTGCCCGTACCCGCACCCATACCCGTTCAAATTTGAGGGTAATTACCCATGCCCATGCCCATGCCCATACCCAACAATGCGGGTATTTACCCGCCCATCATGGATATTTTTTGCGGGTGCCCAGTGGGCTTAGGTCCAATTGCCATCCCTAGTCTTGAGGTCTGAATTCTAATGACAATTATGTTTCTTATGATTTACTATCTTTTTCCTTTAAATCTTCTATTTTCCCATTATCATATATGTTTGGACGCTTGTTTCATTTCATATTGATTCTATCGATTGCAACTCGTAATAATTTGGTATGTGTTTGAACGCTTGATTCAATTCAAATTCGATTATATTGAATTGTTATTGGGGACCTGCTCAGGATATTTGAATTAGTTTAGACGCATGTTTTAAATTATTTCAAATGAAGATTGTTAGGTTCTATGACGCTTAGTTATAGGTTTGGTTGAACTTGGTAATCAGATTAGTTGTGATTGTGTGACGCTTGCTCCAAAATTATGCTAAATCAAATTCTAGATTTTTGTGACGCTTGTTCCAAAAATCATTAGAAGTTCTAGTGAGATTAATTGATGCTTAATCAGTTAGTTTTATAGCCAAACAAGATAATTGAATCACAAAGCTAATAATTTTAATACATGTGATAGACCTGAACAAAATCCAACAAACCAGTGGATTGGTTGTTTTGCCAAATCATTAATTTTATCAACTTGATCATCTTTTTTCCACAAACAAAACTCCCCAATTTCCTTTCTATTTGCTATTCTATTTTGGTATTGTTTTATCATAGATCCTTGAGAAACGACCAAGGTTTAACTGCCTTGTACTATTTTTTGTAAATTATTTTGACCGCGAACGACAACGATCAGTCAACTAACTCAGTATTGAGTCAAAACGTACATAATCAAAACCCACATTTCATTGTTGGTCTCTAATGGTCAATTTATGTTTATATAAACGTGAAAATTATGAACATTTTATGTTCAAGATGTGTCCAAATTATGGTCATCTATTTTATTCAACCCTTATTTGTCCATATTATGTTGAATAAATGTCAAGGAATGACAAAATTATGTTCAATATAGGGATAAAAAACAAAATGTACAATTTTGGGAGGATGAAAACATCCTTTATTTACGGCTAAAATCAAAATTTAATGTATTTTTAGAGACAAAATTTTTATTTAACCCTTATTATTGTTGTCGTTGTCCTCCTCCTTTAATCCCATTATATATGGCTACCTAGGCTTAACAAATCAAATGGTTTCAGATTAATGTCAAATTGTATACGGATGATATATGTTATAGGGCTTTCCATTCAACAGTAAATGCAATAATAAGGATACCCGGTAAAAAGGTATCTAAAATGTCATAATTTTTAAGTTTGACACTATGTTTGTCAATATTGACCTCGTCCTGTATATATAAGCGTCGAAAGCATAACCACTCAGTGAAGTATGGTAGAGGATTCTATAGGCAGATGCAAACAAATACATAGATACATATGATGAAAATATAAAATACTACCCTTGCAGAATCATACCCAGCCTAGTGCAATATTTTACATGACATTCCAACTCACACCCAGCAATACAATATTACAATACTCAAATATTCCAGCAAGAAACTCTTAAAAAATTGACACAACAAACATAAGCTCAATCAAATTAAGAAACCTAACCCTTCACTATCTAAAACAAATGAGCACATGACACACACCAATTTTGTTTTGACCAAAATTTTCATTGTCATATTCACGTGAGCTAACAAATAAAATATAACCTTTTAAAAAAACAAATAAAATATAAGGAGCCTTATCCCCCCAAAAAAATATTAGCACGAGTGTCCCCAAAACACTAATTAAGAATGTTAAATGGTAATTTTTTTATGAAAATTTGTGTAAACCGTGTATTGGAAATTGAAAAATTTAATATTTTTAAAAAATAATTACTTAATTAAGAATCAAAAGTATTACACTCGTTACATAACCCTAAAATTATATATAATTAGCCATGCGCTCGCCATTGCCATAAATAATAAAATAAAGATGGTTGACCCGAAAAAATAGTAAGTGATATATTTTCACACCTCATATATCATGATATATACTCAGCAAATTATCCCTAAAAAAAACTCAGCAAATTGATTCACCAAAACACACGCAATTTTGTAAAGTAAGTTAAAATATAAAGGAATTTATTAAAATATGTAAATATCTTTTATTAGAAATTTAAAATATAAAGGAATTTAAAATATCTTTATTAGAATATGTAGATATCTTTTATATTTAGCATGTATCTTTTATTATTGGTAATGTCTTGATGGTTAAGTTGTTAATGTCTTGACTATTAAGATGTTACCAAACATAAAAGATACATAATAAATATAAAAAAATATTTGTATATTTTAATTAAGATATATATATTAAATATAAAAGATATTTATATATTTTGATAGAATTTTTGTTTTTTGAATAATCTAAGAGAATTCTTTATTTATTTATTTATTGATTGATCATGATCTGTTTATTTTTGGTTTGTACGATAACTATTATTCTTTCAAGATTTGAAGATCATATATTTTTGGTCTGTACGATAACTATTATATTCTTTCAAGATTCGAAGATCATATAGATGCAAATATTTTTATTTTTTTTGAGAACATAGATGCAAATAAAATTGAAATCAATTATGAATCTTCGTTGTTTTAATTAAAAAGAAATTATAAAAATTAACTTGTCAATCTCGTTGTCTATCCTTCATTATAATAGATTGTTTCGACAAATTGGCAACAAACACCCTATATATACACCCTCCATTTTGTGATCAATAGAGACTCATTTACTATATCAAAATTTTCATACTACAGAGAGAAATTGATGGCTTTTAAGACTGAATCATGCTTGGTTTTGCATCTTCTTCTCTTGGCTGCATACTTCATGCAACATTGTGTCCATGGAGAATTGACTCAAGTGCCTTGCCTTTTTATATTTGGCGACTCCTTGTCTGACAGTGGGAACAACAACAATCTTCAAACACATGCAAAACCTAATTACAAACCATACGGCATCGACTTCCTAAAAGGGCGCCCAACAGGAAGATTTACCAATGGACGAACAACAATTGACATAATAGGTAATATCATATGCACCATTAAAATCGATTTTCGTTATATCTATTTATTTATTTATCCATCTATCAATTTCTCTTACTTTAGAATTTATTGTAAATTAGATATCAATATTTAAGTTTTTTAGGTTTGAAAATGACATGAACGAAATTCTCTTTGATGACATTTCCTTCAAGTGAAATCTCATCCACTCTTTTTCTTTTACCAATTGCGGATATTAAAAAATGATTAAAATGGATAAGAGCAACTCACATTAACATTGGTTTAAGCTTTTATATATGGTGGTCGAGCCTGTTTGTTTGCCTGAACATCGGCTAATTTGTTTTTTGTTTTGCTTCGTTTGTGACTTGTTTGAATGTAAATTTTTGAGGTCAGATGACTCTCTTTCGATGTTGATATATTTTATTTTTACTTGTTAAAAAAATGGATAAGTACACTGGACTCCCTACGTGAATAACCACACGAGAGAGGTTTTTTTTCCGACATGGTTATCACCACTGAACCTCGCACTTATGAGGTCTCGAATTCAAATTCAAATGAAGATAGGTAACACAACAATTGTTGAGCTAGACTTTACAAATTCAATACCAAGATTTTAATTTGCATTTGCCGTGGTTGTGCTCACTTCATATCGTATAGAATCTTTGTTCATGTGATCACAATTATAGTTCTATACTGTGAGAAGACCTCCACAACCTTAACTTTGCAAGCGCAATTACAATTGTGGGGAGTAAACCATTAAATTGGTCTCTGTCTTTGTACCAAATTTTCAATTTGGTCATTAACTCTATTAATAACTCAAAATGATCTCTGTCTTTGTTAATTGTTCTCAGATTGGTCCCTGACTCTATTAGTTGTTTTGTATTTTGAGTATTAATGGTTCAATGTCTTTTGGATATTATTTAGTAGTTAATGACATAATGCCTTTTAGATCTTATTTGGTACGTTAATAACTTAAAATGCAAAACAACTAATAGAGTCATAGACCAATCTGAGAAACGTTTGACAAAGACAGAGACCATTTTGAGTTATTAATAGAGTTAGGAACCAATTTGAAAATTTGGTACAAAGACATGGACTAGTTTAATGGTTTACTCCAATTGTAGGTCACAACTCACAATTAAATAATATGTTTGTTATGGATTCATTTGTTACAAATTATGAAAAAAGTGATTTTTGCTTTTAATAATTTAGAGATTAACTTTTAGAGATGTTTTTTTTAAAAGAAAATCACATATAACGTGTTTAGTATAATGAATATTACCTTTAAAAAAAACACTAATTGATTTTTAACAGAAAATGTTCAAAATAACTTATTGCTATGCAATTAATATACGCAGGGTGCTAATATATCAATTGATTTTTAAAAAAAACCACTTGTTGATATTAGCACCTGCAATTCTAGAACACCAATTTAGTTTAGCAAACCACTTACTGATTTTTAAGAGAAAATGTTCAAAACCACATGTTGTGTTTAGCGATTCTGGAATTTTTTTTTTCTTTCAGATTCACATTTTTAAAAAAATCTGTAACATATATACGAAAACTAAAAGTAATTTGAAAAATGATTTTTTCCAAAAAAAAAAAAAAACAACCATAAAAAATTTGCTACTATTTTGTCTTTAAAAATTTAAACTGGTTTTCACCATCGAAATTGTGATCGGAACTTGGAACGGTAGGAGTATAATTTTGGTAAACTCATAGGGTAAGTGTGTGTGTGTACTTTGTGGTATTTCCTTGTATAAATTTTTTTGTTGAACTCACACAAGCTAATGATTAACTGTTGTAGGCCAACTACTTGGATTCAAGAAATTCATCCCACCCTTTGCAAACACCATTGGTTCAGACATACTTAAAGGTGTCAACTATGCATCTGGTGCAGCTGGAATTCGCAATGAGACCGGCAAACGTAATGTGGTATGGTGTGTGTATCCATCTTTATTCGTTCACCTTCTATATATAATTGATCGATTGGTATGCTTTAGAATTTAGATGATGGTATTCATTTTTTTAATAATCGATAAATGTCACTAAATTTGTGTTATACAATTAATATATGCAGGGTGATAATATCGCATTGGGATTACAAATAAAAAATCATAAAAAAATAGTTTCTAGAATTGCTACCAAGCTTGGAGGTTTACCACAAGCCAAGCATTATTTGAATAAGTGCCTGTATTATGTTAATATAGGAAGCAACGACTACATAAACAATTACTACCAGCCCTTACTCTACTCAACAAGTCACATCTATAACCCCGAGCAGTATGCTAAAATTCTTATCAACCAATTATCCCATTATATAGAGGTATATATCTTCTAATTTTTCCTCTCAAAAAACAATTTTTTTATTTTTATTTTGTTATATGTGTGTGTGGTGAATTAATAAAATTCACTAAGAAATACTAACAAGGCGTGCAAGGATTGATTCAATTTGTTTGTAATAAGATAAATTCCTAATTTTGGTGGACAGACTTTGCATAAAGTTGGGGCAAGAAAATTCGTGTTAGTTGGATTGGGTCAAATAGGTTGCACTCCAAATGCCATCGCTACAAGTGGAAAACTTGGATTATGTGCTGAAAAGCAAAATATTGATACATTAATTTTCAGTCACAAGCTTAGATCTCTAGTGGATAAATTCAATATCCGGAATCTTGATTCCAAATTTATCTTTATAAATAGTACTGCCGGCACCCTAGACAGTTCACTTGGTAAGCATTTCAATTAATTTCAATGCATATTCTATATTAATAATGAAGCAATTAAAAAGGTCTATGATTTAGGTTCTTGATCAAAATCAACTTAATGCCATATATATGATATTTTGTATTGCAGGTTTTAAAGTTGTGAATGCTCCTTGTTGTCCAGTTGGGTTGGACGGGATGTGTATTCGAGATTCAGTGCCATGTCCGAATAGAAAGGAGTACCTTTTTTATGATGGATTTCATCCCACATCTGCTGTGAACAACGTCACTGCATTAACTTCGTACAATAGTTTTTCTAATCCAAAGATGACGTATCCAATGGATATCAAACACCTTGCTAAACATATCATTATTTAAAGGGAAATGTTAACTTGTGCCCTTAAGGCACAAGTTAATGGTTCAAATATAGAAACAATTTATTGGAATGTGTGCATTGTATTTAATCTCTACCTTTTTAATCAATTAAAAGCACAAAATTTTATAAAATATTTCTTCTTTTGGGTTCCTTAACATGTGCCCTAAGGACACAAGTTAACATCACCCTTATTTAAATTAGTCCTTAAAAATATTCATCCCATTCTGTTTTTCGAATTCCCTTATTTTAAGAGGATTTTGTATTATAAAAAAAAAAAATGAATTCCGACATTCAAGTTGGAGGACAATATTTTTCTTTTCTATTTCCCTTTTGTGCTTCCGTTTGCCCAATGTTCTCCCCATCCTCCCCTCATATGCCCCTGAACAGACCTTTAATCCTCATTACTTAATCCAACATTCATGAACTAGAATGAGTAGGAGCAACGCATAACGAAACAAAACAACAAAGTGAAAAATAAATTTAAATCCCAATACCTAACTTGTACCCTTCTAGTTTCTAGTATAAAAACGGGTTCAATAAAGGTCTGATGAGGTGGCAAAACAAGCCAATATGTCTCCTCTATCAACTAACTAGTCTAAAATGGAATTAGAGCATCTACAATGGGGTCTTTACTTAACAAGGACAACTCTCCGTTAAAGACCTTTCATTGGAGGAAGAAAAAATTAGTTCTCGTTAAAGAACGGGCAACTATATAAAGACTCTCTCTCTCCTGGATAACTAATGGGTCCCACATTTAAAAAAGTAATAAAATGTGTACTACTTGATCCCACTTGCATAAAGGAGTAATAAAATGTATACTACTTGATCCCACTTGTAAAAAGGAGTAATAGATAAATTATTTTTGTTTAATGATGTAAAGATAGTGAGACATATTTAAGTACTTTTCATTAGAGTCCTTATTAGTGTATTGCCATTGGATTCATTGAGTCTTTAATAGGTACTTTTATTAAAAAATTATAAATAAATAATGTATCATATGTGGTCCATTTAAAGAGTCCTTGTTAGGAGACTACCATTCTGGATGCTTGTTGGGAGATTTTCTTAGGTAGGCTGGTTCAAACTACTCAAGTAATAAAACTTAACTATGAACCACTAAATCCAATATAACTCAACACTACTGTTAAAAAAAGATAATGGGTTCGAGTCATGATAGTTCTTTTGAACAATAATTGTTGGTGAAGACACTGTAAAATTATTTGGTGTGATTTAGGGTGTGTTTGTATCAGTTTTTTTTGGTGGTGTCTAGGGTTTGAACCCCAGACCTTGCATATATTATGCATTGTCTTTACCAACTGAGGTAAGTTCATGGGGACACGTTTGTTTTAGCTTTAAAAAAAAAATAGATTTTGGTTAAAAGAATCTATAGTTTTTTTTTTAGAGATTTTAAAAAAAAAATCTAAAGCTATTTATGTATGTTACTATCATAAAAGTCTTTTTTTTTTAAGGTTTTGAAACCCTTACACTTGAGTTCCTTGCATTTAAAAAAAAATAGATTTTGGAAAAGCTACTTGAAATAGATTTTCATTTTGAGGCTAAAAATGTTTTTTTAGTAAAATAGATTTTTTTAAAATCTAAAACAAAAATAAAAAAAAAGTAATTTTTTAGTTAAAAAAATAGAAATTTTTTTCAAAAAAATCCAAATTAAACGGGCCCTTACCTTTAAGTGATTATACTTTTTTGAAGTGAAATATGATAATTATTTTGTACTGTCGGTGATAATGATGGAAGTATATGTATCATTTTCAATAAATATAGATATCGTTTGTGTTGGTTGAAAATATATATGTTAAAGAAATCTCACATTTCTTAGAGTTGTAAAGGAAGAGGGACATTAAGACTATACATTTGGTCTCCAATTCTTTGTTACAAGATACACCGATTAGAAACACTTTAATAAACACTAGGCTACTTGACACAAAAATAAAAACACTTTAACTTTATATTTGACTCTTTTCTTTCTCCTATGTTAGAGTGTTTTGAGAGGTAAGTTAGATATTTGTTTTGGAAAATGTGAGTGTATTAGGGTCGTGGGACGGTTTGAGGGTAGTCTATCTTTTGTAACAATTTTCACATAAAGTTATTCTCTAATTCTGTCTTTTTTTTTTCAAACAATAATAAGTTCAAAATATTGTGTAGTTTGATAAAGAATTTAATTTAAAGGCGTCTCTATCAACAAACTCGAGTCAATTCTCAAAGGAATGTATGGTCGAGTTAAAATAATATAGTAGCTTGCATCTTTGAAGAAAATCGGCACTAAAATATTGAAGGACAGCGGCAGAGCTTAAAAGTGGGTTATTGGCGGCTAAATTATCAATTACCCGCTAAATAGTGTGGTCTCTTATATAAACTTGGAATTTTTTTCAAGTTGTCAAATTGCAGCAACATGTTTGGTCATAGAACCCTATTTCTAATGGCGATGTATTGTCTTGATCCTTTGAGATTTATACTTATGTCTCTTCCCCTATTGGATGAGGATGTTAGTAATGAATTATCAGCACTAATGCCACATCTTCTAATGTTACTTAACAATAAAATAAAATAAAATAACAATAAAGACGATGTGTACATCTTCTCAAACTTCTAAGTGGAATATATACATTCCGACTAGGGGAAATAAGATAGATTGGTTGCTCACAAGAACCTACAGATTATTCTACATGAGGCTTAAATTGGGCCAGACTTTTTCTCTAAGGTTTTTTTTTCATGATTTTCATTATTTATGAACAAAAATATTTTAATTTGTTTTATATAAAACCTCTGAAATAGTCTCTGCTCTCTACACTTTTTTAATTTAAATAAACAAGCCTAAATTTAATAATTTGATACATTGGTATAAAAGTTACAAATTGTGCATTTGGTAGTTTTTTTTTTGGAAGAATAAGCGTGAATTTTACCGTATGATATATGGTCATTTCACATCATATTAGGCAAAAAATCAAAGTAATAATTTTTGTTTTTCAAGAGCCCGTAAAATTTATAGGAAGTTCCAGTTATCCTTTTTTATTTAACATATAAGAAGGACCAAGATTCATTGCATTAGAAAAAAATTGAGAAAATGATGTTGAGATCTTGATCATTGATATCCACAATATCAATGGTCAAAATCTACTATTTTTTATTAGAGACTCCATTTTCTTTATACAGTACAATCAATTATGAATAAATTATTAAGTCTTCTTTTGGTGTTGGGTCTAGATTTAAGGCGAGATTGACTTTGATTTGACATTCAGTGGTGTGATTCATGTTGAAATCATGCAATGATATCATCTTCTTTCATTAGGTGAGATTGTGGCCATAGAATATTTGGTGATTAAAATTAAGTTGCATATGTGAAGAAAATCGGCACTAAAATGTTGGAGGACAGCGGCGGAGCTTGAAAGTGGGTTATTGGCGGTAAATTATCAATTACCCACAAAATGGTGTGTTCTAGATAAACTTGGAATTTTTTGAAGTTGTCAAATTGCAGCAACATGTTTGGTCATAGAACCCTCTTTCTTATGGCGATGTATTGTCTTGGTCCTCTGAGATTTATATTTATGTCTCTTCCCCTATTGGATGAGGATGTGAGTAACGAATTATTAGCACTAAGTAATGCCACATCTTCTAATGTTACTTAACAATAAAATAAAATAACAATAAAGACGTCGTGTACATCTTCTCAAACTTCTAATTGAATATATACATTCCAACTAGGGGGAAATAAGATAGATTGGCCGACAAGAACCTACATATTATTCTACATGAGGCTTAAATTGGGTCAGGCTTTTTCTTTAAGGTTTTTTTTTTCTTCATGATTTTCATTATTTATAAACGAAAATATTTTAATTTGTTTTATATAAAACCTCTGAAATAGTCTCTAGTCTCTACTTTTTTTTTAATTTACACAAACATGCCTAAATTTAATAATTTGATACATTGGTATAAAAGTTACAAATTGTGCATTTGGTAGGGTTTTTTTGGAAGAATAAGCGTGAATTTAACCGTATGAAATATGATCATTTGTCAAATTGCATCAACATGTTTGGTCATAGAACCCTATTTCTTATGGCAATGTATTGTCTTGATCCTCTGAGATTTATATTTATGTCTCTTCCCCTATTGGATGAGGATGTGAGTAATGAATTATTAGCACTAATGTCATATCTTCTAATGTTACTTAACAATAAAATAAAATAAAATAAAATAAAATAAAATAAAATAAAATAAAATAAAATAAAATAACAATAACAATAAAGACGACGTGTACATCTAGTCCATTTGTAGTACATGTTTTGTCATATAACCCTATTTCTTATGGCGATGTATTGTCTTGGTCCTCTTAGATTTATATTTATGTCTCTTCCCCTGTTGGATGAGGATGTGAGTGACGAATTATTAGCTCTAATTAATGCCACATCTTCTAATGTTACTTAACAATAAAATAAAATAACAATAAAGACGACGTGTTCATCTTCTCAAACTTCTAATTGAATATATACATTCCACCTAGGGGGAAATAAGATAGATTGGTTGACAAGAATCTATAGATTATTCTACATGAGGCTTAAATTGGGCCAGACTTTTTCTTTAAGGTTTTTTTTTTCTTCTTCATGATTTTCATTATTTATGAACGAAAATATTTTAATTTGTTTTAAATAAAACCTCTGAAAGAGTCTCTACTCTCTACGCTTTTTATAATTTTAACAAACAGGCCTAAATATAATAATTTGATACATTGGTATAAAAGTTACAAATCGTGCATTTGGTGGGTGTTTTTTTTTTTTTTTTTGAAA
>Ga0228710_1009997_pt1 | contig 12884 bp, 7 predicted proteins | sample MedpolnodulmetaG_FD_177995 | JGI IMG/M metagenome (GOLD analysis project Ga0228710, IMG submission 177995) | Root nodule microbial communities from Medicago polymorpha collected in Santa Monica, California, United States - pink nodules | ecosystem: Host-associated > Plants > Roots > Nodule...
ATTTTACCAGAAAAAAAAAACACAAATAAAGGAAAATTAAATAAATTGATATACTGTATAAATGGAAAATAAATGAAAAGAATAAAAGTTTATTTTATTTTGGGTTATATGTTTAAATTGACATCGTAATATACACAAAATTTGAAAAATAACATTGTACTAAAAAAAATATTTTACTAGATAATTTGAGATTTTTCATATTTTTTTCAACGGACATAATGTTTAGGAAAAAAAATCTAAAGGTTTAAGTTTTTGTGATTTTTTGTGGGCTTGTTTAGGACGTTAAAATGTAGTTTTCTACAACACATTAGAAGTTTTTGACTAATAAATAATTAATTATGAATTTTTAAAGCACAAAAAACTCAAAACAAAACAACAAAAATCATGATCTAGAAAATAAATTATGGGTTGGTTTTTTGCAGACATCTTTATTAAAATACATAGAGAGGATTCTCTCCAAAGTTTCGTAGCGTTCCGACTATGTCTCAATTTATTTTCTACCAAAATGTGTAAAATTACAATTTTGCTCTAAGTAAGCATATACTCACGGGTCAAATTTTGAACCCTAATTTTGCTAGCATAATTATAACATCATAAGCTTCAAAATTTAATGGTAAAGGTTCTTATGGTGTTCTAACCATGCCTACAAAATTAGCGAATAAAATTTGACTCGTGAATATATGTTTACTTGAAATAAAATTGCAATTCTACACGTTTTGGTTGAAAAATCAAAATAACGTAAGGTGTGGTCGGAATGGTACAAAACTTTAGCACGACAATAACACGAGAGATATAACTTAGAGGCTCCCTTTACATCAACAACTACCAAATGACCAATATGAGTCGGACAAACTCATGATAAACAATAACATTGCTCAAAGAGAGGCCAAATTAGCTAATGTGTCAACACATTGATTAGCTTTACTGTATGAATGATGAACCGCAACCTCCCGCTCCATCTCAAGCAAGCAACAAATTTTCACCACTAAAGATCTCCCACAAGGACTGCCTTTATTATTACTTGTGAGGACATTTCCAATCATCAAGCAATCAATATGCAATTCTACAGAAATTACATATTGCTCCTGAATTCCAGATTTGCTTCCACCTCAATTCCTCTGGCTGTTGAAAATTGCAAAGATTCCTAAGCTTGAATTCGACTTTTTCGATTTAATTAGAGTTTCTAAGCTTGAATTCAACTCTAAAATTACAACGCTATTAAAGTTTTTGAGAGAGAATTTTGTTATGATTCACAACAAATTTTTTTTCCTTTACATGCGTACAATATAATTTTTTGGAAATTAAGAACATCACGATTCATCCGACATAGGAGCCGAGCAACACTTACTTAGGCATAAGTCTAAATAAAAATGATTTAAGCATACATGAAATAATATATTGTTTACTTATTTAAAAAATGCACTTTGTTTAATTTCTTTTTCTTTTACTTTTAGAAAAATGTTAACTAATGTTCCGAAACATTAGTTAAGAAGACTACAATAATAAAAAATTCTTGAAACTTGTATAGTCAAACCTCCAAAAATATAAAGAATACTTTTTCCAATATAAATTTTCTATTTTTATTTTTCTTAACTAATGCATCAGAAATACTAATTAACATGACCGTTAATATGCTAAAACATCTTTTCAAATACTAATGTATCCGACCATGTAAGAATTGGCCCCGACATAGGTGTGAGTGTGACTTTCAAACTCTTTTTTTGTTGCTTTATACAGTACAATTATAGCCATTCACAAGAACAATCCAATCCAAACACGTAAGATACATTTTTTAGGACGTCCTTTTCATATACGTTAGAAATTGGATCTGGGAATATTTGAAAAGGAGAAAAAGATAATCATATTTTAAACAAATTTATAAAAGTCATTTATGAATTTAACTCGGTTAACTGGAATATTATATATATAAATTAGGGTGTGAACCTTGATTGAACACTCTCCTTACTCACTTTAAAAAGGTAAACCTCTTGCTACTAAACTATTTGAAAAACAAAAATAATAGTAACTAAATTTAGATAAAATAAAATTATTCTTATAAAGAAATTAAAAATCTACAGTCGCCATATTTTATATTTTGCATACAGTAGTATTCAATTTTATTCACTAGTTATTCACTAGCTTTTATTTTCAAGTATTTAAAATTTAAAGTAAACAAGCTTGAATAGAAAAGTTCTTCAAAAGGAGGAAATTGAATAAAAGAAAGCATTCAATTATTTTGATTAGCCAAGAACTAACACGCCAGCATATTTTCTAGAAACCTAGAAGTTTCTAAAACTTTGCTTTGGTGACTCATAAACATGCTAAATGGAGTTGACGTTATTAATAGAATAAAAAAAATTGAAATTTCAAAATCAAAAATATTCGAAGAAGAACACTCCATATTCCATAAAGAAAGCTACTCATTTTTTAATTAAAAAAAATTATAACTATATATTAATAATTGATTAATAATTTTTTGGTATAAATTGAATATTTTTTGCATAGAAATGTTAAGATATTAACCTTTGAGTTGGATAAGATCATAAGTGAATTTGACTTTAAGACCTCATTCTAAAGTAAGAAAAATAGAATCATTTTATTTAAGTGATGGCGAATCTGAATTTTCTCAATATATTAATAGTTAAAACAAGAAATTTGAATTAAATTTACTTTTATACACGATCTTTTGTAATTTTCAATTTATTTTTGTTGGTAATTAATTAAATTTAACTTTTGTGCACAACTATAAAAACTTTCGTTCAGATATATCTAATTATATCTCATTGTTTTAATATTTGTATGAAAACTAATTATCTAATAAAAGTTCCTAGCAAGAGATTAATATAAATTCTCCTTTCAATTTTTTTAATATAAATTAAATTAAATGATTTTAGTTACATATTCTAGTAATCAACATCACAGCATCAGAACTTTATTTACACTTTAAGCCAAAGTTCACCCAGCAAAGTGCAAACTAATCATCAATACCACAACATGTCTTAATTATTAATTAATCACCGAATTAGAACAATGGACTTTTCTGATTTCACTTGTGAAGTCATGAAAATGACTTTTTTAGTAAAGTTAACACTATAACATCAAAAATGTAATGAGTAACACCCCACTGTTTGTACAATGACATCAAAAGTTCAGTCCTCATAGTATCATCAATTCATCATATTAATAAGACTACACTTAATCTAATTTTATTCTATCTTGTTATAAGCATAACACCCCACAAAGTGTAACACTTAAGACTATCACATAATATCATCAACTCTGTTTGCATGTTAAAGATTCCAACGATAAAATAGTACTTGTAAGTCCAAGATGTTGCAAACATTACTAGATGAATTACTATTGATCATTAATCAGTAATCAACAGTTTAAAAATGAATCAAACATTAAGGTCAAAATTAACTTTTTTAAAAAAATCAGTTTCCTGACTGCACCGTAGAAGCTCCCTTTCACTTATGCTACTGCTGTAGTTCTAGATGGTTAAAAATTACGGTATCATTCTTTCTTTCTTTTTTAGTTCTTGTAGTTTATATCTGAAAATTTGATGCAATCAAGGACTAAGAGTAAAGTGGTCAATCATTTTCTATTGTATTATAGTGGAAAAAAACTCCTTTACAAACTGAAAAACTAACTAACTTCAGTAAAAAAAACCTAATTACTAATAAATTACACTTGAGGCAGGGTGCTTCATTAATAACTTGCACCTTTCTCAAAAGTTCGTTCGGGTGAGTCAACTCCCTACCAACATTGATCGGTCTCCCATTTCCGACCTGAGTAACCAGAAGACATTATCGACGACGACAACGGCCGTTGTCGCCGGACGAAAAGACTCCGATCATAATTAGCACGTTTATCAGGATCTGAGAGTGTAGAGTAAGCAGTGTGAATTTTCATGAAATCATCCGCCGACGAGTTTTTCCGGTCAATTGCCGCCACGTCAGGGTGGCAGACTCTTGCAAGTCGCCGGTACGCTGCCTTGATTTCTTGGTTCGAGGCAGCTGCTGATATACCGAGGATGTCATAGTGCGATCCAGGAGAAGAGTGAGAAAAAGAGTTCATGTTTAAATATGAAGGTCTTTGTTGTTCTGTAGTCCATGTAGAGCGAGGTTCGGCGGTGGCTGTGGAGCTTGCTGTGGTGATTATTGGCTTCGATCTGACACGGCACGGTGGTGGTGTTACGGCGGTGCCGGAGAAGTTACCGGCGGCGTAGAGAGAAGAAGGAAGAGATATTGATGAGAGCATGTTTGTGATGAAAAAGTGGTTATAAGAAGTTACTATGATTTTGGAATGAGAATGCTCTTCGTTTTATATGAAGAAGATGGAGTTTGTGGGTCCCACTATAGAAAAAAGCCGTGGTTGTAATTGTGTTTGTTGATTTGCAGAGCACGGAAAAACTTATCCAATGGCCGATTCTATAGATACGTGCTGACTCAGAATCTCCTTGGCTTTAGCTTATCCTATTTTCCCTACGGTTTAATGCATTAATGCAAGCGAGATATGTTTCATGTGCAAGTGCAAAGTTGTTTGTGTCCGACACATACATGAGTATATAATAAACTATTGAGATGTATGTTATTTGCCGTGTGTGTTTCTGTTCGGAGATATTCTTGCATCAATTCTCACCCAACACGTTATTTTTACACCTACAAAATAAAAATATGACACATGTTATTAACTTAAAAAAAATGTGATTTTCATTAAGAAAATGAAAACATAAATGGTGGTGGGTGGTTCTTGTTGATTAAAGAAAGTGGAAAAAGGAGAGAGACATATTAAAAATAATGAGAAAAAATTCTGATATTAATTCTTTTTATTATTTTAATGAGGTGTTTGATTTTAATTGGTTGGGTGTAAGAATGATGTGTTGGGTAAGAGTTCATGTAAGAATTTCTCTTGTTGGTGTTTCGTACTCGATGTAATATTAATTACATTATTTATAATTATAATTATTATTAATATTAATTTTATTATTTTTTATTATTATACTTTACATTTATGATAATATAGAATGCATCAATACTTCATAAGACACTCAAAATTATTATTTTCTAATGAATTAAAGGTTAAATTATTATGGGACGGAAAGAGTATTGTATACAATTGATTTTAACATGTTTAAATGTTGTTAACTAGAACTTATGAGAAAAGACGGAGAGTCCCTAGGAGGAGGAGATCTCGATGAGTACAATTCTTATGGTTTTTGTGGAGGCATGTCAATGAACATTGATTGAGGTGATGACATGGTGACTATCATGGCGATTGTGTTATTGTGTGGTTCCTTTTGATTTCACTCTCAAAAACAAAAGAGAGTATGCAACACACCTCCTGTCTCTCTGTTTGTAGACATGGTAACGGGGCGGGTTGGGGATGAGTTTTGGCATACCCGCGCCCTACCCCTGTTTCACATTACTTGTAACGCCCCAATTTATTATTTAATTATTTTTGGTTGAGTTTAAAGTCTTTTATATGACTTATGTGATTTATGTTGATTTATGACATGTTGTGGTGTTTTAATATTTTATTAAGTGGCTTTATATTATATTTTTTTAGTAGAATATGTTGGATATTTAGAATAAATATATTTGAGGGGCTGGTTTGGATTTAGTTAGAAAATATGTGGATGTAGTTAGAAAATATGTGTGAATGTAGTTAGAAAATATGTGTGGGTGTAGTTAGAAAATATATTGAGGGTGTGAGATATAAAAGCTAAGAGCCAGACACAAATTAGGTTTAGAAGCTTTTGGAGAAAAGAGGAGAACCAAGAGAAGAGGAGAACCTAGAGAAGAAGAGAACCAAGAGAAGAGAAGAATTCGTAGAACCTTGCAATCATCTAATCTAAGGTAAGAGTGGGACTAATATTCTCTAATCTTAAGTGGTGTAATTCTGAAATTGGATTTAGCATGTAGTTTTGTTGTTGTTCATGTAAAATGGAGGATTAGGGTTTAAAACCGGATTTAATGATAGAACATGTAGAATTGGTTGTTAAGAGTGTAGAAAGTCCGTAGAATTCATAGAAAATTGATGTTCAGACTGTAGAATGATCATAGGTTGTGTTTCCTATCAATTTTGGGATTAAGGTTGATGAAAATTGGGTTTTTGGGGTTAAAAATCGCACTTCCCGACAGAGAGCAGTGTTTGCTCGCCTCCTGCTCCCAACGGCGAGCTATACGTGGCAGAGAGTAGTGTTTGCTCACCTCCAACTCGCCATGGCGAGTAACCTTGTAGTAGCATACCCTTTATCATGTTCTTGCGTCTTTTTCACACGTTTCTGTTTTGAATTGGCCTTTGGTGTAAACATGAAAGTTTTAGATAATTTTGTTAGCTTTCCAATGGCTTTGGTTTGACGTGAAAATGATTTTTTGTTTTTGAGTTATGATGAAAATACTCCAAGGAGGTCTTAGTGAAATTTTATGAAAATCCCGCATAACTATTTCTAAGTCAACCCAAAACTTGTGGATTGTCTCCAAACTTCAAAGCTTGTGTACTATGAGTTCAATTATAGTGTTTAAGAGTATTTACCCTATGTTGTAATGAGTCTAACTTGTTTGTCATGAATAACTTTGATTGATGAACTATTACATGAATATATATGTCGATGAATTATTTTATGAATAACTTTGTTAATGAATTATTACCTAAATGTTTATATGTTGATGAACTATGATATGAAATGTATATGTTGAAATAATATGATGATTATAAGATGTTGCAATTAAATGATGAATGTTTATGAGATTATAGTGTTGATGTTGTCATTGTTGTTGATGTCGTCAAGTTGTCGATGTCGTACGTTGTTGTTGATTAAGTTGTTGAGTCCATGCATACTCATAAAGTTGGGGGCTTGATGCCCTGTTGAATGTATAATCGTTCATATAAGTTGGGGGCTTGATGCCCTTTTGAATGCTTGATCATTCATACCACGTTGAGAGCCTATGCTCTATAAAGTTGAGGGCTTGATGCCCTGTTGAATGCTTGATCATTCATACCACGTTGAGAGCCTACGCTCTATAAGTTGGGGGCTTGATGCCCTGATTGGTACCACATGCATATTGCATAGTCAAGTTGTTGTTGTGTTGTTGCATTGACGTTAATGTTGAGTTGTTGTCATTGATTTGAAACGCTAAGTAGAAATAAATGAAGCATATGTGAATTGTGGTTGATAATAAGTATATGTGAACCATTATTGTTGTCAACTATTGTTATTTAGGTTGTTAAATTCCGTTGATGAATTATATGCTTATTATTATTGAATGTGAAATCTCACCCCTTCTGTTTGAATGTTGCCCCTATGTTGGTAACGTGCAGATAACCAGGCTTAGCTGTTGATGTGAGTTGACTCCTTCGTGCGTCGTCTTAAGGTCGCTCTGATACGTAACGGGATGGGGATTTTTGCTGTGTTTTCCACTGTTGCGTATTAAACTTATGAACCACGTTGTTGAACCTTTTTGAATTAAGATTTTAGATTAAGTTGTTATGTTGAGGCCATAGTGCCAAAGTTGTTGAATGATGAACTAAGTTTTCCGCTGCGATATAAATGAAGTTTTGACAGGGTTGTTTTGATAAATAGTAACTTTACTCTATTTATGTTTTAAAAGCAGTGTGATATCCCGTTTTATGTTGGAAACTCTGATTATTTGTATTATTTACATTGTTGGGAAAACGGGGTGTTACATCAGACGTGGCTCAAAGAAGTTAAAAGAATTTTCCGGGTCATGCAATGCAGTGAAGTCCAGAAGGTGCGTTTTGGTACGCACATGTTGGCTGAGGAAGCTGATATTGGTGGGTAAGTGTTCTTCCAATCCTAGAGAATGGTGGTGGAGTTGTTACTTGGGCTGTGTTTAGGAGGGAATTCCTGAATAGGTACTTTTCGGAGGATGTCCGCGGGAAGAAAGAGATTGAATTTCTGGAGCTGAAGCAGGGTGATATGCCGGTGACCGAGTATGCTACTAAGTTTGTGGAATTGGCTAAGTTTTATCCACATTACACTGCTGAAACTGCAGAGTTTTCCAAGTGTATCAAGTTTGAGAATGGCTTGCGTGCTGAGATCAAGCGGGCCATTGGTTATCAGAAGATTCGTCAATTTTCTGAATTGGTGAGCAGTTGTAGGATTTATGAGGAGGATACCAAAGCTCATTACAAGGTTATGAGTGAGCGAAGAGGTAAGAGTCAGCAAGGTCGTCCTAAGCCTTATAGTGCTCCTGCTGATAAAGGTAAGCAAAGGGTAGATGAGAGGAGGCCTAGAAGGAAAGATACTCCTACTAAGATTGTTTGTTACAAGTGTAATGGGAAGGGCCACAAGAGTAATGCCTGTCCTGAGGATGAAAACGGTGTTTCCGTTGTGGTAAGAAAGGGCATGCGATTATAGATTGCAAGCGTGGTGATATGGTTTGTTTCAATTGTGATGAAGAAGGTCACATTAGTTCGCAGTGCAAAAAGCCTAAGAAGGCTCAGACTAGTGGAAAGGTGTTTGCTTTGACTGGTACGCAAACAGAGAATGAGGATCGGCTGATCAGAGGTACATGTTTCTTTAATAGTATTCCTTTAATTGCTATTATTGATACTGGTGCTACGCATTGTTTTATTGCTGTAGATTGTGCTTACAAGTTGGGTCTTGATATGTCGAATATGAAAGGAGAAATGGTCGTCGAAACTCTTGCTAAGGGTTCGGTGACTACTTCTCTAGTATGTTTGAAGTGTCCGTTGTCAATGTTTAGTCGAGACTTTGAAGTTGATTTAGTCTGTTTACCTTTGAATGGAATGGATGTAATACTTGGTATGAACTGGTTGAAGTATAACCATGTTCATATTAATTGTTTTAGTAAGTCGGTGTATTTTTCTTCTGCTGAAGCGGAGAGTGAAGCTGAGTTCTTGACTACTAAACAGCTGAAGCAGTTAGCGCGTGATGGAATTCTGATGTTTTCCTTGATGGCGTCCTTGTCTGTTGAGAATCAAGCGGTAATTGATAAGTTGCAAGTTGTGTGTGAATTTCCAGAAGTTTTTCCTGATGAGATTCCTGATGTGCCGCCATAGAGAGAGATTGAATTTTCAATTGATCTTGTTCCGGGTACGAAGCCTGTGTCGATGGCACCTTACCGTATGTCAGCTTCTGAGTTGGCTGAGTTGAAGAAGCAGTTAGAGGATTTGCTTGATAAGAAGTTTGTAAGACCGAGTGTTTCACCTTGGGGAGCGCCGGTGTTGTTGGTTAAGAAGAAAGATGGTAGCATGAGGTTGTGTATTGATTATTGACAGCTGAATAAAGTGACGATAAAGAATAGGTATCCACTTCCGAGAATTGATGATTTGATGGATCAGTTGGTGGGTGCACGTGTGTTTAGCAAGATCGATTTGAGATCGGGTTATCACCAGATTAAAGTGAAAGATGAAGATATGCAGAAGACGACTTTTAGGACACGTTACGGACATTACAAATATTCAATGATGCCTTTCGGTGTTACTAATGTGCCGGGTGTATTTATGGAGTACATGAACCGCATATTTCATGCTTATTTGGATCGCTTTGTTGTTGTGTTCATTGATGACATTTTGATATACTCTAAGTCCGAGGAGGAACATGCCGAGCATTTGAAGATTGTTTTGCAAGTGCTGAAAGAGAAGAAGTTGTATGCCAAGTTGTCAAAGTGTGAATTCTGGTTGAATGAGGTGAGTTTTCTTGGCCATATTATTTCTGGTAGTGGTATTGCTGTAGATCCGTCTAAAGTTGATGCAGTATCACAATGGGAGACTCCTAAGTCGGTTACCGAGGTTAGAAGCTTTTTAGGTTTGGCAGGTTATTACCGCAGGTTTATAGAAGGATTTTCAAAGTTGGCACTACCGTTAACTCAGTTGACCTGTAAGGGTAAAGCTTTTGTGTGGGATGTTCAGTGTGAGAAGCTCAGAAAGTAGATGTTAAGTTTGTGGACTTGATGGTTGGCAATAGTCATACTGAGGATAGTGACTTTAAAGTTGATGATCAGGGAGTGTTGCGATTTGAAGGCAGAATTTGTATTCCTGACAATGATGAGATGAAGAAGATGATTCTTGAAGAAAGCCACAGAAGTAGCTTGAGTATTCATCCGGAAGCTACAAAGATGTATCATGATTTGAAGAAGTTGTTTTGGTGGTCTGGGTTGAAACGTGATGTGGCACAGTTTGTATATTCATGTTTGATTTGTCAGAAGTCCAAAGTTGAGCATCAGAAACCTGCTGGGTTGTTGACACCGTTAGATGTGCCAGAGTGGAAATTGGATAGTATATCCATGGACTTTGTGACGAGTTTGCCGAATACTCCAAGAGGGCATGACGCTATTTGGGTGATTGTGGATAGATTGACGAAGCCGACTCATTTTATTCCAATTAACATCAATTTTCCTGTATCTCAGTTGGCGGAGATTTACATTCGCGAGATTGTGAAGCTACATGGTGTTCCGTCGAGCATTGTGTCGGATAGAGATCCAAGGTTTACTTATAGATTTTGGAAGAGTTTGCAAGAGGCGTTGGGTTCTAAGTTGAGGTTGAGTTCGGCATATCATCCGCAGACAGATGGTCAATCGGAAAGAACAATTCAGTCGTTGGAAGATTTGTTGAGAGTTTGTGTACTTGAGCAAGGTGGAACTTGGGATAGTCATCTACCGTTGATAGAGTTTACGTACAATAATAGTTACCATTCTAGTATTGGAATGGCACCGTTCGAAGCTTTGTATGGTCGGAGGTGTAGAACTCCGTTGTGTTGGTTTGAGTCGGGTGAAAGTGTAGTTTTGGGACCAGATATCGTTCATCAGACTACAGAAAAGGTTAAGTTGATCCAAGAAAAGATGAAAGTGTCGCAGAGTCGACAAAAGAGTTATCATGATAAGCGTAGGAAAGACCTTGAGTTTCAGGAAGGAGACCATGTATTTCTGAGAGTCACTCTTGTGACTGGTGTTGGACGTGCGTTGAAATCGAAGAAATTGACTTTGAGGTTTATTAGTCCGTATCAGATATCGGAACGAATTGGAACAGCGGCATATAGAGTGGGTTTACCACCGCATCTTTCGAATTTGCATGATGTGTTTCATGTGTCGCAACTTCGGAAGTACGTTTCGGATCCGTCTCATGTGATTCCAAGGGATGATGTACAAGTTAGAGATAACCTTACGGTTGAGACTTTACCAGTGAGGATTGAAGGTCACGAAGTGAAGAAGTTGAGAGGCAAGGAGATACCTCTTGTAAAAGTCGTTTGGGGAGGAGCGACTGGTGAAAGTTTAACATGGGAGTTGGAAAGTAAGATGTTGGAGTCTTATCCAGAGTTGTTTGCTCGAGGTACATTTTCGAGGATGAAAATTTTATAAGTTGGGGAGAGTTGTAACGCCCTATTTATTTATCTGATTATTTTAGTTGAGTTTAGAGTCTTTTAGATGATTTATGATGAATTATGTTGATTTATGATTATAAGTGACGTGTTGTTGTGTAATGTTATGTTATAAAGTGGCTTTATTTTATTATTCAGTAGGATGGGTGGAAAGTAAGATAATAAGACTTGTAGAGGGGCTGAATTAGAAATAATTAGAATTGGGTGGTGTTAAGTAGAAAATCTATTGAGATAAATAGAAAAGCAAGAGTCAGACACAAATTAGGTTTTACAAAAGTCTTTGGGAGAAAGAAGAGAAGAGAACCAAGAGAAGGGAGAACTTGTAGAGTCTTGCAATCACTAATCTAAGGTAAGGGTGGGACTAACATTCTCTAATCTTAGGTTATGCAATTCTGAAACTGAATTTAACATGTAGTTTTGTTGTTGTTCTTGTGAATTTAAGGATTAGGGTTTGCAATTGGAATTGATGATAGAACATGTAGAATTGGTTGTTAACAGTGTATAAAGTCCATAGAGTTCATGTATAATTGATGTTCAAGTTGTAGAATCATCACAGATTGAGTTTCCTATCAAATTTGGGATTGGGTTGGATGAAAATTGGGTTTTTGGGGTGAAAAATCGCACTTCCCGTCAGGAACCTGTCATAACTCGCCACGGCGAGTAGTCTGCTTGCCACGGCGAACTAAGTGTAACAGAGAGCAGTGTTTGCTTGCCATCTACTCGCCACGGCGAACTATTGTGTAACATAGAGCAGTGTTTGCTCGCCTTTTGCTCGCCACTGCAAGTAAGTCGCCCGCGAGGTGAGTTGTTCAGTAGCTGTGCACCTTTTTCATGTTCTTGTGTCGTTTCCACGTGTTTCTATTTTGGATTAGTCTTTGGTGTGTACATGAGAGTCTTAGGTAATACTGTCAGTTCAAAAAGGCTTTGTTTAACATGTATAATTTGAGTTATGAATTGTTATATGAATGAACCCAATGACGAATTGCTATATGAATGCATTTGTTGAATTAATATGATGAATATATGATGTTGCTCATAGATGATGTATATTATGGAACTATATTGTGGAGTCATTGTTGTGTCGTCGTTGTCGTTGATGTTGTCAAGTCGTTGAAGTTGTACGTTGATGTTGTATAAGTTGTTGAGTCCATGCATACTCATGTAAAGTTAGGGGCCTATGCCCTGTTGAATGTTTAATCATTCAAACCACGTTGATTTTGAGAGCCTATGCTCTACACGTTGATTTAGGAGTTGATGCTCCACACGTTGATTTTAAGAGCCATTGTTCTACACGTTGAATTGAGAGCCTATGCTCTAACACGTTATTGGTACCACATGCATACTGCATAGTCAAGTTGTTGTTGTGTCTTTGCATTGTCGCGTCGTCGTCGAGTTGTTGTAGTTGGTTTGATGCCAAGTAGAAATAATTGAACAACATGTAAAGTTCTATTATTGCTTAGTTAAAGTTGTTTATGTTGTTAAATTCCATTGATGAATTATATGCTTATTATTATTGAAT
>Ga0228710_1009998_pt1 | contig 12883 bp, 7 predicted proteins | sample MedpolnodulmetaG_FD_177995 | JGI IMG/M metagenome (GOLD analysis project Ga0228710, IMG submission 177995) | Root nodule microbial communities from Medicago polymorpha collected in Santa Monica, California, United States - pink nodules | ecosystem: Host-associated > Plants > Roots > Nodule...
AAATGAGTGATGGAAACAAGATTATTATTAGCCCCCACCTTGTAACCAGAAAAATGTCCAGCCTCTACTAAAGCATTCATCATGACATTCAATCCTTCAGCAGCTATTAAAAAAAGAAAGGGAGAAAGAGGATCACCTTGTCTCAACCCCCGTTCAAATTTGAATTCATCAGTTGGGCTGCCATTAACAAGAACAGATGTTGAGGCCGTACTGACGCATTCCATAATCCACTTACGCCATAAAGTTGGAAAATTCATTTTTTTTCATAACTGCTTCAAGGTAGGACCAATCAATTGAGTCAAAAGCCTTCTCAAAATCCACTTTGAATAATAACAAATCTTTTTTAAGACGCTTAACATCTTCCACAATCTCATTAGCAATGAGGATACCGTCAAGAATCTGTCTACCATGAATAAAAGCTGATTGAGTTTCCGAAATAACACTAAACATAACCCTTCACAATCTGTTTGAAAGGACTTTTGAAAGAACTTTGTATAAACTTCCAACCATCGAGATTGGTCGAAAATCATTCAGGCGCTGAGGACACTCAACTTTTGGAATTAACGCAATAAAAGTGCTATTGATACCTTTTGACAGCTTCCCATTCCTGTGAAAATCACCAATAAAGCGCATAAAATCATCACAGAGTTCCGGCCAGAACTTTTGAAACTGTCACAATCCCAAACAGCTTGCTTAACTTCCTCGGCAGAAAAAGGTTTGGTTAGTTCTCCACATTGACCAACATTAAGCATATTAAAATTGAGATTCTCAATGCTAGGTCTTTCGGCCGCCACAAAACGAAAATGAGAAGAGAAATGGTTAAAAACCAGACCCCTAATTCCTTCCATGCCTTCAACAGTAGTGCCATCAACAGATAAAGAAAAAATGGAATTTGCTCGTCGCCTAGATGCCATAATGCTATGAAAAACCTTAGAGTTAGCATCACCCTCTTTCAACCAAAGTAATCTAGATTTCTGCCATTGCATGCTGGTGTTAATGCGAGATAAGGAATGAAAATTTGCTGATAGAGAATGAAGCTCCTCAATTTCTTCATGTAAAAGATCATCATCCTCCCCTTTAGCATCTAGAAAAGCAATACGATCTTGAACATTGCTTAAACGACCTTCAAGGTTTTGAGTGTGGTTCTGATGCCAAGTGTTCAGGTTTCCTTTAATCAACTTCAATTTTCCTTTAATCAGCACGGGATCAATGTGTTAATAATGAAAGGCTAATATTAAATTTGGTAAGAAAAAAGAAGGGATACCACTACTTTGGTCCGTTTCTTTATAAACAATTTTGACGTATAATTAATTAATGTCAATATTTTGTTAATTATTATTACTAAATTGCTTTTTTTAAATATTTAAATTATTAACACTTTATCTCCTATGATAAATCAGTAGTATTAAAAAGATATATTTAAGAAAAATAATAAACACCTCTAAAAAAAAATAGTCATTTGAAATTAGGCTTAAATTTTGAAATAACTTTTACCTTCTAAGAGAACTTTTTTTTTTGGGACATAAGAAATATTAAACCCACACCGCACATTTTAAGTATACCCTCACCTTTTATCATTTTTCTAAAAGTATCCTCTTTCATTTTTGTTCTTATCTTCTTTCTGTACCACATGCATGGTGTGGCCCATAAATGACAAGTTTAGAAAATTACACTACTCCCTTTTAAAATTGCTCATTCTTTTTAATTATGTTTAACGTAAATTAACTTACGTTCGAATTTTCAACGTGAACTAACTCATGTAAGCATGTGAATGAGTAAAAACAAAAAAGAGAAGAGCAATTTTCACAAATTTATGATGGACATTTATTTTTCAATTTCAAATCCTGTGAAATGGAATTTGTTTAAAAAAAATTTGAACGACAAATAATTTTATATATTGCAACATGGGATTAAATACAAAGGAGTACTATATTCAATTAAAGGATAAAGTACAAGGGATATTTTACCTAACTAAAAAATAGACTAAAATTGCACCTTGGTGCCACATACCATAGTTTCTAGCCTATCTTAAGGAGCAAATAGTCATTTTAGTCCCTGACTTTACACTCTGCTGTCAGAAAGATCAGTGACTCAGGATTACATACAAATAAGTCCTGACTCTGCACTTCCGTTATCACTTTTATCCCTGCTGTTAAAAAATTCTGTTAAGTGATGATGTGACACATGTTTTATGTTGACAAAAAGTATGATGTGTCACGGAGACTAAAGTGAAAGTAGAAAATTGTCACTTTAGTCCTCGAATCGAAAATCAATGTCTCCAAATTGAATCTCAAATCCCTAATAGTGAATACGAAATTTCACTAAAGTTCCTGACTGTGCATACTTACTATCAGTTAGGTCCCTGAAAGTAAACATGAAATTTCACTAAGGCCCCTCACAAGTTGTAAATAAATTCAAACAAATTCATCATCATATATAATACACCATAATTTAAATAAACTACATTGATAAAGCAATTAAGAAAATTATGTATTGAACGGGTGCTCCATAATTTTATACACTTAATCAAACTTGTATTTATAGATCAAACCAGCATTATATATCAAACCAGAATTTGTGTATCAAATCTGCCATAGTAGTTGCTAAATTAAAATTAAAATTACATCAAGTCTGCCATAGTGGCTGAATAAAAACCAGAGTCACATAAAAGTAAAATCACCATTCCAAAATGGCATAATTCAAGTCTGCACGCTAAATTGAGAAAAATACAACTTACAGAATTCAAATAAACTGTTTGCATAATGGATATATGATTAGAAATCTATCATATATGCTAATTATTCATTAGTGAATTAGATTTTGAAGTTGAAACTAACCCGTCTCAAAAAAAATTGAGGAGACACCACATGTCATCTCATAAAGCCAAAGTTTGACATCGGTTTGGGAGAAAAAGTTTTCATATTCAATAGAAGCAAAGCTATCTAGAATGGAAGCACTCATATAAACAATGAAGAATATCATCTATGTGACGCAGAATGGAAGCAAGCGTTAAACCTAGATTGAAAATAAACAAGTTTGCAAGTGACAAACTTGTAAAAATAGGGTTCCAGAATCCGAAATTGAGAAAAATCTCTAAAATATTATTGAATGAATAAAAGTTGCCTCTTAAGCTGCCACTGTTACGCTTAAATAAGGAAATAACAAAACCCTAATGAGCCGAAAATAACAAACTGAAAACAAAACAAACAAATAACAAAATTAGTCTGAAATATAAAATTACTAAGGAAACTCTCATACATCATTATGAGTGAAGAGCAACGAGTGCAGCTAGAGAGAACTACCATGTTGCAATGATGCCTACAAGTGTTAATAGAAAGGGCATTGTAAAAACAAAGCCAAAGTCAATTCATGTTATAATTAACTTTCTAATCTCTATTTTGTTGAAGATTTGTTGGAGTTTTTATATTCAATACTATTCGAAACAATTTAAAATTTGAATCAGTTTTAGTTTTTTTTTAATTTCAACAAATAGACGAAAACTTCTAAATATGACTTTTTTTTTATTTGAGGAAACCCACGTGAGTGTTTATAAATAATTTGGGATACCGACAACAAAAAATCTTTGATGATTGATTGAAAATACCTTCTGGAAAGCAATGTTATCATTTAAAATCCCATCAACTTCCTCCGAGTCGTGCCATCTTATAATTGCTTCTCTCAAAAACTTGTCTATATAGCTCTGCAAATATAAAAATAGCAAGGCCCCCAATAAAATGAATTAGAGAACCAATATCTAGCATCTAATTATATAATCTAAAATTAAAGTAAATCAAGGTTTTGATTAGATGGTTATAAGTTTATTGCTAACATGTACTAGTGAAAGTTTATGATCCAAATAAAACCATGCTGTACTATTTCTCTCCTTTAGCACTTTGAAGTTCATTTTGGTAAATTCTTCGTACATCAAGAGAATCCCTAACCAATTAAATTATGGAGATTACAAGGGAAATACAATTCTTAGGATCATGTGGACTACTCTTTATGTTTTTTTTTTGTGACAATGTCATTCATCTTTTCTTATAATAATTTTTTTTTTCTTTGATGAGAGACACGCATTTGAATATGACAACTTTGCCGTCTAATAAATTTGTTTGCACTTGTGAGAAAAATGTGCACTTGATTTGCATTTGTTTGTTATTTGAGGTTTAAATGTATGGTAAAAATTTCCATAAGTTATAGCTTAACTTTAACTTAAGTTGTAAAAATGTTGAAATTATTTCGTCAAACACAATAACTGAAGTGTGAACTCCAACTCTTCTATTTTTGTTTGTGATTTTCTAATAGCTAGTGACATTTCATCTATATGTCTAAAGAAAGTGTTAAGTGAAAATAAAGGTTTAAATGTACATTTACTATTAACTTGTTTAGATAATTCTCACAATCAAGGGGAGGAGACTTTTCAAACATTTGTTTTAACACCTATCATAGTCACCCCAGCTATGAACCACCTAGTCCTTTTCTCGAGTACGGAAACCATGGTAACTCTTATAAGTTGCTTTGAGAAGGGTGATTATGATTTATGATAGGTGTTAAAAAAAGTAGCTACATTTATTGGTTTATATGAAATTATCGAAACAACTTATAATTTGAGACACCGTGAGTAACTAATTAGTCCTATCAAAAACAACTTATACTAATCTATTTAGTCCTATTAAAAACAACTTATACTAATCTAAATTTTAATTCATAATAATAAAGAAAGAAATAAGAAGAAAAAAGAGAAAATTTCAAAGGTGACTTTTTAATTAGTTGACTAATTGCATGTTTTGGTTCCGGGTCCAAATTTATTTATTTTATATGATTTGCTTAAGTTGAACATTCAAGCTTCTCCCTGAAAGTGTTGCTGCGTCCGAATCACCATTAGACCAAACACACCTTAAATGGATGTGAGAATAAATTCTTATGACCATGTAAGAATTATGAACTAAACTGCTTCTATCTAAACCTCCTTCCATAATATAACTTTTTTTCTTTTCTTCATCGTGCTAAACATAATGTTCCAAAATATTACATTCATCTCTTGCTTTTTTTTTCTTATTATTAATAAGCATTTGTTTGTTATTATTAGAGTTAAATTTTTTTTTGACAAAAATTATTAGAGTTAAATGTAAAGTAAAAAAATAAAATGTACTCTACCTTTAAACTTGTTTGAAGTCTCTCAGTTAAGGGTGAGAATAGGCTAGGCCGTTCGTCAGGGGTCTATGGCTCGACCTAAAGTCCGGTTTGGCCTAGCTCGTTTATTAAATAGGATAGGCTCATGGTTTTTAAAAAGTTTATTAATTTAAATAGGTCAGGTTAAGACTTATAGAAAGGCCACTGAGTCTATTAGGTCGGCCCATATATGTGTAATTATATATACTACATTATATAATACACATGTGCTAGCTCTACAAAATTTTATTGGATATACATGTAATATATATATATATATATATATATGCTAATAAAGTGGGGGAAAAATGTACGTAAATGCTTTACAAAATTTTGTTCACTTGTTAATCTTTTAAAAAATATGTTTATTAGCCTTTTTATAAATAGGTCAAATGTTATATTTAAAAGTGTTAGTATAAATTAGGTATTTAGACAAACTAATAGACAAGATCGAACTTTTAAAAAGGTCAGGTCAGACTTAAACTTTAGTTTTTTCAATTAAATCTGACCCGTTTAAGCAAAGTCTGGCTCAACCTGATCTATTCACATCACCGTTTACCAAAGGTCTCTCCGTCAAGGGAGGGATTTTCAAATATTTGCTTTAACACCTATTATCGTCACTCCAGCCAGCTATGGACCACGTGTCCCTTTCTCATGTATGAAACCATGGTAAGTGTGATAATAAATAGCTCTCAGAGAAAAAAATATCCCAAATTATAAAGTTGTTTTAGAATGGGAATTGCTTTTTACTTGAAAAAATTATTCTTTTCGTTGTTTAACTTAAAATTAAGTAACAATTTTGTTTTTTTTAATCTTGTTTTATCTTTCTTTTTTTGTCATTTTGATAAGTTCTTCGTGTTGAAATTTATAGTCATTCGATCATGTTTTCGTATACATTTTATATTGAAAAATAATATTTATACAACTATTTTGTGACAGTTTTTATAGCAACTTTTTATTTTATATTCACATTATACTTTTACTTTCTCTCTTTATTGTTTTGGTTTTCGTATAAATACATACTTTTCTTTGTAAATTTCTGATCGTAGCAAAAGTTGTCACACCAAAATGACACACCTCTTTTAAGATTTATTTTAGATTTGATGTTTGAAAATCATTCCAACCGACAAAAATGACAAGAGAGGAAATTTCACGGGTGACTCTTGTGTTGACCAAGGATATGTGAGAATCATTTTTGCTGAGGTTGTGAGAATCATGAACTAAACTGCTTCTATCTAAACCTCCTCACATAATATAACTTTTTTTCTTTTCTTCATCATTCTAAACATAATGTTCCAAAATATTACATTCATCTCTTTCTGTTTTTTCTTCTTATTATTAATAATCACTTTTTTTCCAACACAATCCCATTCTGAACCATATTATTCAACTTGTCAAAGCATAGATTACACCTACAGCTGTGGAAATCTCTCCAACATTTACTATCCATTCTGGGGACAAAATCGTCCTTCGTACTGCGGCGCCGGCAACCATTTTCACCTTAACTGCCACAAAAACATTACTACCATTCTAATATCCTCACAAAATTTCACAGTAATTGATATTTACTCACAAAGTTACACCATGATACTCAAAAGAACTGACCTATCCCAAAATCTTTGTGCTCCTCAATTTGATGAAACTTATTTGTCTCCAACTTTGTTTCATTATGCTCAAAATGTCAACATCACCATACACTATAATTGTAATTCCACTGTATATATACTTCAAAGTAATTCTCTCTGTGGATCTCACAACCCTTCTTTCTGTTATATTGGTAATGATGATGAATTGTTAAGGAATTGCAAGAGACATATTGAAGTGCCGGTAGGAGATGATTTTCCTATGAATGATAATTATTATGGTTATTTTCAACGTGGTACTCTTGAACGTGGTTTGAATAAGGGGTTTAAGGTGCGGTATAGTATGAATAAGGAATGTTTAAGGTGCTTAGGATTTGAACCAGAAGATTGTAAATGGCAAAACAATAGTGATATTGAGAAATATGCGGTGTCCTCTTGCTATTATGATAATTGTCCACATGGATCTAGTGATTTTTCAACAAACTGTTATCCTCTTCACAAAAGTAAGTTTTCTTATCTCTATCTCATAAATAGATAAATACAACAATGATATTCATTTGTCCATCATTTATTTCCACACATTCATTTAGCACTTAATTTTTTTTATCTCTCTTTCAATGGTATCACTAATTTTTCTTTATCTCTATGTCTCTCGAGGTGTATACACAATTACAATAGGATGTACAACCACGAAATAATTTTAATGTATGGATATCTCAAAAATAGTTCATATCATTTGCTTATAATAGTGACCACGGTATTTTAATTTAAAATTTAGGCTTAAATGCAATTTTCACCCCCTATGTTTCAAAAAGTTGCGATTTTAGCCCCCTTTAAAAAAAATGGATATTTTGACCCCCTAACTTTTGGTTCTCTTTTGATTAGCTGATTTTGTTGGAGATTATGACAATTTCTCAGTCTCTAATGGTGTAAACTGGCAAGGGGATAGAAGGATGCTGATAAATGAAGTTCAAACTGGCATGGTGTAACTTTTGGCCCCCCTAAAGAATGACCACTTATCAGTTTGGACTCCACTTATCATGCCAGTTTGGACACCATGCAAGTTTGGACACCATGCAAGTTTGGACTCCACTTATCAGCATCCTTCTATCTCCATGCCAGTTTACACCATCAGAGACTTGAGAAATTGACATAAAATCAGCTAATCAAAAGAGGTCCAAAAGTTAGGGGGTAAAAATATCTATTTTTTTAAAGGGGGCCAAAATCGCAACTTTTTGAAACATAAGGGGTGAAAAGTGCATTTAAGCCTAAAATTTAAGCTAAAATTGAACATTTTTCATTGCATCTTAACTGTTTATTTGCAAGCGCTATCAGACATCTATTATACCCTTCATTTAGATTATTATTTTAAATCTTGTCCAAAAAAAAGATTATTACTTTAATCACAAATTTATCTTTTGCATAATACTATTTAAATTTTTAATTAAAAAAATCAATTAAATTTCATTATAATAGAAACAATTCAAGCATAATTGAAACAATAAAATTAAATCTTTATTTGATTATATTATATTCCAAAAAAAATTAGTGAATAGGAGATCGAAGATGGTGAAATGGTGACCGGAGATGGTGAATGGTGATCGGAGACGAAGCTTCTGTTTGGGACGGTGAATGTAATATAAGCTTTGTAAAAAAAAAAAGAGTAATATAAGCTCAAAAAATAAAAATAGTAATAATAAGTAATAACTTGCTTTTTGTGGTATTTTCAGTGGTATTTTTAATTCGGACTTGCTAGCAACACAATTTGTAGTAAAATAGTGGTAACAAAATCTATATTTTCTTGTAGTGAAGTAAATACAAGACTATGCGGTATAAATAATGTGTTCATCTTCACGCTAGTTCAAGATAGTTTTTTTTAGGAGTAACCGGTACTCTAACATATATTCCTCTATGATTTCTCCTATCGCAGATTATAAGGAGTTGAGCTGGCAAGGGAAAATGAAAATTATCGCAGGTGACACATCTAATTTCATATTTCATTTGTCTCATTAACTATTTTGTGGTATATATATTTCGTAAAGATCAATCTATATCTATCTATATGCAGTAAAAGAAGAACCGTTATCTTTTCTTACATTGGCAAGTAAAAACCTAAAGTACATACTATCATTATCCGTAGTTCATTAACGAAACCCTAACTTTTGCCTATATTAGTTGACACTACTTTAGACTATTTCTTTTATGAGCAAACTATTAGCATTAAATATGTACTAGGCAAAACCTTATGCACATGCCTTGCCTGCCAAATGCCAATGTAAGTTTGATTACATAGTTATGGAATTTTGCATTGTTTCACTAACACAAAATTTCTTATATAAATAAAAGTTTCTAAATCTTTTCATAATCATAACAGGAAGTGCAGGTGCAACATTTGTAGGATTATCGATATGTATCACTATCTTTTATTTCATATACAAGTCCATAAAGAATAATCAAGACAAAAAGATTAACCAAGACATCGAAGCATTCTTAAAAACTAATGAAGATTTTACTATAAGACGATACAAATTCTCGCATATCAAGAAAATGACCAACAACTTCGAAGTCAAACTAGGACAAGGTGGTTATGGGACAGTATACAAAGGAAAGCTACTCAATGACCGCCTTGTGGCCGTGAAGATATTAAACGCATCCAAAGGAAAAGGTGAAGAATTTATGAATGAGGTTTCTAGCATTACTAAAACCTCTCATGTTAATGTCGTTGCCCTTCTTGGATTTTGTTTTGATGGTCGCAAAAAAGCTTTGATATATGAATTCATGTCCAATGGTTCGCTTGACAAATTTATTTACAACACGCAACATGAAAACAATCAATCTCTGAGTTGGGAGATTCTTTATGAAATTGCAAAAGGGATAGCTCGAGGGTTAGAGTACCTACATAGGGGATGTAGTACTCGAATTTTACATTTTGATATAAAACCACATAATATTTTATTAGATGAGAATTTTTGTCCAAAGATATCAGATTTTGGACTTGCAAGACTTTGTCTCAAGAAAGAAAGCATTATTTCGATGTCAGGTGCTAGAGGAACAATGGGATATGTAGCTCCTGAGTTGTGGAATAGAAACTTTGGAGGCGTTTCGTACAAGTCTGATGTTTATAGTTACGGAATGATGTTGTTGGAAATGATCGGAGGAAGGAAAAACATTAGTGCCAATGCAAGTCATACAAGTGAGAAATACTTTCCTGATTGGGTATACAAAAGGTTTGATCTAGACACTGATTTGAGACACGACGAAGTGATTGCCACAGAAGATGATATCGCAAAGAGAATGATCATTGTAGGATTATGGTGCATTCAAACACTTCCAAATGATAGACCGGCAATGAGTAGAGTTATTGAAATGTTAGAAGGCAATATGAATTCATTGGAAATACCACCAAAACCAATTCTTTCTTCTCCTACTAGATCATTAAGAAAATCATCAGCTTTGTGAAATTTATTTTGTAAGCCTTCCACTCTGCATTATTTTTATTATAATTGTTTTATATTTTTCTATCATTTTATAAAGCAAGTAACACTACTAGAAAAAGCATAACTAGTGAGGGAAATTAGTGACGGAAAAAATGAAATTCCTCACAAATTTCTTAGTCGCAAAATTTAGTGACGGAATTAGAGAGGGATTTCACGTTTTCCCTCACTAAATATCCCTCACTAATTTTTGTTTTTTTAGTAGTGTAAATCACATATGTCTGTTGAACTATTGTGATAGTGTATGTAAAAGCATTACAAATTGGTCAAATTAACTCTAAATTAAAGGGTTATTCAAATCAATTTGATGCTGCTGCAAGGACAAGTAGAACTGGCATGGCTGAAACGAATGAAATATATTTAGAAGGGACGATTCTAGATGGCATGTTTATATGATTTAAAATAGGAAAATGTTAACGAGATCCCTCAGGACACTTGTATTCAATACATTGAAATATTAAAAAGTAACTTTTTCAACATAAAATTTATCAATTGTTTCCTTTTTTGACTCTTAGGACACTTGTTAGCAAAACCTTTTAAGATATTTCCTTTCTCAATATGCCAGTTAGAGTAAATGATCCATATAATATTTAGGGTTAATTAATTAAATGATCCATATAAATATTTAGGGTTAATTAATTAAGTAAATGATCCATATAATATTTAGGGTTAATCAAAAAATAATCCATAAAGTGGATTCAACCTTGAACAATTCTAACAAAGTTAATACCAAGCGGGTCTAAAGTTTGGCGAATGAATCGATCATCAACACGAAGTCGACTCACATACCATCAACTCACTGCAACAACGACAACAAGGATTAATGACTCTTTCGAGTCCACACAGTCCCATGTCAATCAACAGATGACTAGGATACATAACCATGGAAATGAGGTGCATAGTTGACGAGCATCAAACCAATTCTTCAAAGCTAGAAGTGGATTCGACAGCCAACATGGTAACTAACAAATCCACGATCGTCAACTATTTACTGCAGAGAACAGCAGCAAATTAACAACCATATTTGGTCCTCATATTGATACCAGATTGGAAGCAGACCCGAATATTTGAACCTGCAGATCTCAACAGATCTGGAACATCATAGATTCATCGATAAAAAACGCTTTCCTCAACCACTTTCTTATGAACATTACGCGTGAACCCAGATCGAGGGATGTGTCCACCATGTCGAAAACCAACATACCCTTGCGGGTTTTAACAAAACAACTACCCAACCACCATTACCACATCCAAGAAGAAACTAGTGACAATTTTTTAAGACCAACAACCGCAACAGTGACGCCTGTTCCAAAACAAACAAAAAGATTCGACCCAAACAGATTTGAGCACCCAAATCCGAAAGGGTTTCGAAAACCAAAACAGACCCAAACTTTTCGACGCGGTGGAAGTTGCGATTCCAACAAAAACGTTATAACACGCCAACGAGAAGGACAACGGAGGAAGGAACAACACATGCTTGAACGGCCGTCGGAAAGGAGAGGGACGAGCGGTGGTGCAGAGGACAAATATCGCTCGTTATACCATCAATCATGGAGGTAACATCTTTAATACAGAGTTTGGATCATATCTGCAGTTGTGTGCGACGGTGGAAGGAAGTGACCATTTACTTAATTAATTCTATAATTTAAATGAAAAATCAAAGTTTCTTTTACTATTAAATAATTTACTAGTTTTTATTCTTTTTTTAATTTATCCATCTTATAATGAATGGCGTTTTTATAAAATAAAATAAAAACATAATTCTGCTTTCTCATACAATAATTATTATGTTCATTAAGTTTTGTAAGAAATGGTAATTTTATAAAAAAAATCTTAATTTATCTTTTTCATACAATAATAATTATGTTCATTAAGTTTTGTAAACGCATCAAAATGATTTATTATTTGAGATGTAGATAATTAGTCCTAATAATTGTTGTATAGAGAATTAGGAAGAAGGAAGATAACACAACAAAGTCGGCTAGGGTTTTATGAATAACACGACTTGTTAAAAGGACTCTAATAACTTTGAAATGACCAAACAATATGAACTCAATAACTTGTTTTTGGTCAAATTGTTTAGTTACTGGAAATTTAGCTCTTAAGATAAATAAGTCGGTGTATGATTTTCGAACTCCGTCACTATTTATATTAAGTAATTTTGTCCCTACCAACTGATGGGACGAAAATCAATAACTTATTATTATTATTATTATTATTATTATATTGTTATTTATTTTTCTTTGAATAGAGGCACGAAATTGAGTATGAGAACCTTTGCCCTCTAATAAATTTGTTGCACTTTTTTTTTTAAGGAAATTGCATTTGATTGTTATTTGAAATTTAAATGTCAAGCAAAAATTAATGATTCAAATGTTTTTGCTATTAACCTGTTTAGAGAAGGTCTCACAATCAAGGAAGGGGACTATTCAAACATTTTTTCTGAACACGTATGACAGTCAGATCCCCTGTGGACCACTATTCCCTCTTCAGAATATGGAAACCATGACTTTGATAAGTCACTCTGAGAAAAATAAAATTGACTAAGTCGTTTTAGAAGTTAAACTAATGTATTTTTCGACGTTGTTTGATTACACACACAAATATATATATATATATATATATATATATATA
>Ga0228710_1009999_pt1 | contig 12883 bp, 7 predicted proteins | sample MedpolnodulmetaG_FD_177995 | JGI IMG/M metagenome (GOLD analysis project Ga0228710, IMG submission 177995) | Root nodule microbial communities from Medicago polymorpha collected in Santa Monica, California, United States - pink nodules | ecosystem: Host-associated > Plants > Roots > Nodule...
TGGTGGAGAACTCTCATTTATAGTGAGTGATAGAGCTCTCTAGAAAGCATTAATTATCTGATACATGAACTTACATTAGCCTAGGTACATTCTTCTACAATACTCTAGGTACATTTTTCCAATACAAGCATTTATGATATAGCACATTACTCAACAGAATACATGAGAACGAGAAATTTATCTAAAGTGTACCATTGTCACAATGGAACATTTTGTTAGCATCAAACCTACATTGGCCTCCTCTGTGGTTGCAGCATGCATCACAATCAGCAGATAATACTATTTTAACAACCATCTGAGCAGATACAAATGATAAAATGTTTTTAGTATCAGTCAAGTCTTTAGATGGAAACTGAAGAACCGAGCAGGATGAGAAAAAGCTATCTGCCTTCTCTTTAGTAACATTGGGATACGGATTCCTATTATAATAGATATCGTAGGAATTGGAAGAACAGTTGTATTTAAAATAATGTGCAGGGGGATTGATATTGTGGCTGTGATTGCATCGGAAGAGAGTTACATTATACTTTATATAAAAAGAAACAAAAGGAGAAGGGGGCGGAAGAGTGTAATTGTGGTTCAATGTATCACAAACATTATCTTGCAAACGTTTGTAAAATTCTTGATCAGAAAGTGTAATGGTATTCTTGTTAATGACGCTAGTTAGCTCTATGGTTTTTGCATTCTTCTCCAGTTGGATCATTTTGCGTGAATAATTACCAGCATTACAGCTTTGTATAGGTATGATGCCACAGTCTGGTTGTTCTGCCTTGGTAAAAGGGTAATGTAAAATACCTATTTTTCCACATCTAAAGGAATGTGGACACTTATCTTTATACACTCTTCCATACCCTGCGGATAAAATCAGCAAGAGGAAGCAGAACGAATCGCCTAGAGCCATCCCAACTTTACGAGGAAAGAGTAATGGATATTTAACACGGAAAAGATAACTGATTCTCTCTTGATGTAGTGAAGGTTAAGTTCTAGTGGTGCAAACTGTGACATTCACAGTACATACATAGTCTTCACAAATAGATATGCATCAGTGTCATGTATGGATCAAGTGGTCTAAAGGAGAACTTATTTGATACGTCAGTTGACTTGGAAAATGAAGGAGGAAGACTTGATGAAAAAGAGAGGCAGATTAACCATAGTCCATATATATGTGAGATAAACAATACTACAAAGTTATAAAGGTTTATTGCTGACCATATCTTAATTATCCCACTTATGAAGCTGGAACCCACTGCTTTATTTCCTTTATTGACAAAACAGCACATTCAGACATTGAATCCTTCAACATTGAAATGCTGCCAAATTTATCTCCTTTTCCAACTTGGAATTTATTTATTTGATGGTTTAACCATTAGAGATTAGACATATTTTCTCACAATTTTTTCCACATTAATATTTACACATTGGATTCTTTTTTAGAAGGAAAAAAAAGACTATATACCGTTATTGGGGATATGATATCTATGCTGTTGGGGAGGCCAATGTTGCTCACTTGATAGGGACACTTGTTAAGGTCAAGGTTGGTGATAAACTAGAAGTGTATATATGATGAAAAATGTGTCATCAATTTGACTGTAACGCATGCATTTCATGACTTTTAATTTAATAAATTTCTTGGCACCTGAAGTTTCCAACTAGCTTCCAACATGCAACTTTTCCCCTAAAGACAAAAGCAAGAAAAGAGGACAAAATTTATGGGTATTGGTCATGCTCATCTGAACCATGTGGGGGGGAATCAGCTCATTCTTCTATCTTCCATTTTATTTTTAAGGTGTTGTTAACTTGATATTGAAGTTCAACCACTTAGCTACAAGCCTAAAACCAGTTGAACAGACCTATAGTTGCTTAACCCACTGTTTCAACCGAGTCGTTGCTTCGACAACTAATGTCAAACTAAATTTTACTCCTCATCGTTTTCAATTTGAAGAGTAGCTTGGACCGCTATGCGGCCGGTTCCTCATCGGATTGATCGGTGTTTCATTAAAGTTGGTCCATAACATTTGCACTGGGACGGGACTATAACCACCTTATAGAGTTATATTTATGTATTATGATAAAATAAAATAAAAAAGTGATAAATTACATGGTGTTGCAACATGACATGAACATATGTAATGTGCCAATTAGCATTCCAAATATTAAGAGGGAAAAAAGGTATCAAAATACTATGAAGGTACAGTAAAACTGGATGAAAACACCAAATTAATAGATTGTGAATGTTCCCTTCTTGGAACATTCCAATGATATGACAAAGATTCTAGCTGCTCTTCTATTATATCAATTTATTAAATTGCAAAATGCTGTTTCCAAAATTTTCCGCTCTTTTCTGTCTTACTTTTGTACCTCTTTTTACGATATTTACATGTACCTCCAACTCAACTCAATGCCTGAGCACAATGTCTTGTAAACTAATCATGTATTATCGTCTATACAAGCGAATGAGACAATAATGATACACTCTGGACTCACTGATTTTCATGCTTCAACTAACAATCATTGCTTAAAGTTAATACAGTAAAAATGGATTATCAACAATTGATATTTAGACAAGTGATTACGCACTGGCATTAGGCGTAGTATTAATACTTTCCCATTTATCAGTGACGGTGTTTGGTGAAGACGGATGCTTCATAATTTTCACATTCTTCAATAATCCAACTTCATCCCATTCAGGTGAGACTGGTGGTGGCTGTACAATACTGTGTGATGATCCAACACCATCAACATCTGCCTCCTCTACAACCTCAACCCCATCTTTCCCACTTTCTATTCTCCTAAGTTCATCTAATACTTCTTCCATAGAAGGTCTTAACTCTTTGTCCCTTTGCAAACACTGAAAAGCCAATTCTGCCACTGAAACTATCATCCTATTAACCTCACTGTCTGAATGAAAACCAAGAGAAGGATCTACGAGCTCATCAATTGCACTTTCTTGAATCTTCTTTGTGGCTAGAGTTGACAAGTTAATCTCTTCCCTACTTCTGTTTATATCAACAGCAGGCTTTGATGATATTAGCTCAATGAGCACAACTCCAAAACTATATACATCACTCTTGCTAGTAAGCTGATAAAATTGGTGATACTCGGGGTCAAGGTAACCTGGTGTTCCTTGTGGAGCTGTGGAGACATGAGTGGCATCCTCGGGGAATAGTCTTGAAAGGCCAAAATCTGCAACTTTAACACCAAAATTGCCATCAAGAAGTATATTGTTGGTTTTCACGTCACGGTGAATGATCCCAGAAGCATGGAGATAAGCCAAGGCATTAGCAGTCTCTATGGCAATTTTAATTCGTATAGACCATGGTAGTAAGCCGGGCTTGGCCGATTCACCATGGAGATGACAAGCAATGGTGCCATTTGAGATATATTCATACACAAGCAGTAGTTCACGGCTGTGCCGTGAAGTGCAGCCATAGAGGGACACGAGATTTTTGTGCCGCAAAGTTGTCAGAATATTGACTTCATTCATGAACTGTTCTACTCTCCTATAGTTGTGTTCGTATAAACGCTTGACAGCAACTTCACGTCCATCTGGAAGTTTCCCTGGATTTTAAGGGTTGAAGTATAAGTTATACAATAAGATGGAAAGAGTAAATTTAGTGTGTTAGTTAATCATGTGCCTACCAAAGTAGACGGTACCAAAGCCTCCATCTCCAAGTTCTTTATTATGGTCAAAATTGTTTGTTGCTTTTCTAAGCTCATCGTAGGAGAATAATGGAACTCCAAAATATTTACTACCAATCTCTCTGCGTGGATTTATGGAGGAATCAGAATAAGAGTTACTAGATTGGAAGTGTCCAACCGAAATAGCATGTTTCCGTTTGTTGAGTAGAAGGAGAAACACCGCCCCAATCAACAACAAGATGCCTGGGATTCCAATACCCAAACCTGTGGAAAATGACCAAAAGAATGTCTCAATTGAAGATTACTATAAAACATAAGAAACGGAATGAAACCTGGCATTGCACAGATTGGAATCATACAAATATTTTAAAATAAGTTTCATCCTTTTAGACTAAAGAATGAAACAGAAAAAAATATACAAAACAAATCAGAAGATCCTATGAGTTCAACATATTGATGAACTTTCACACTCCGGACCAATGGATAGAAGTCGTGAGCTGAAAGTTATGTAAACCGTACATTACCTATACCCAGTTTGGCATTCCGAGTCAGCCCTTTTTTCTTTGGAACTGCAATTAGAAGAAACAATTCAGATTTGACATATGAAGATAAAGTTGTGCAGAGAAAAATATGGTTTGCTAATTTAGTGTTGCATAGACAATATTAAAAAGTCAATCAATGGAACTCAGCTTTTTCCATCCAAGAGTAATAAAAAAATCAGCTAAAAAGTGTAGTAAATTCTAAATTCAAAACATTAAAGACAACAAGATATTTAGATTAGGCACACTACTTTTGACTGACTCTGATTATGATGATATGCGAGAAGAAATTGGGCTTGTAGAATTTTTACAGAAAAAACAAACATAAACAATGTTTCACAAATTTAGATGGAGACTTTTATGAACCTATAATGTGGAAAGCAGATAAAATCAGCAACTATTATATTTGTGCAGTACATTTATGTTGCTTTTGTTTCCAAGGTGTCTGTTTTAGAATACCATTGGCATTAGCACAACAAAACCTCCCTTTGTTATCAACTTGACACTGTCCACTTTGGTTGAAGTGACAATATGCACATTCCTCTGTTATGTGCACTTGAGTTGTGATATCAGCAGTTACAAAAGTAAAAGGGTCGTCAGCGTCAGCGAAGTCTTTTACCGGAAGCCGGACATTTGTACAAGCTGTAAAAGCCCTCCGAGACGCATTATCAGCATAGTTGTAAGGCTGGTAGTAGAGATCGTGGAGAGGGCACTTTGTATAGTTATGCATATATGTTGGAGGGTTGACATGAAGAGTACGGTTGCACATGAACAAAGTTGCATGAAATACCGTATGAAAAGAAACAAAGTGAAAGGTTGGAGGAAGAGTATAATTATATCTGAATGCTTTGCAACTTTTGTTTTGCAGCAAACTGTAGATATTGTTGTCTCTAAAAATACAAGTAGAAGTAGCATTGCCACCGTGAAACTCAAGAGGACCTACATATTTAACCTCAAACTCAAACCCTTTCCCTTTATTCTGATATTTGATGATTTTGGGCTTCATTGGATCACCATCACAGTTAGGTATTGGCAATAAGCCACAGTCCTGGCGTTCTGTGGTAGTGAAAGGAAAGCTGATACTGCCAAGATATCCACAACTAAATGAAGCTGGACACTCTCCTTGGTACTTACTCTCATCACCACCCACCAACACAAGTAGCAGCATGAGGTGTGAAAACAACATAAATTCATAAACTAGACTCATCCTTTACTTTCCTAGCTAATTTATGTGCAAAAGAGACCAGGGATTTGATTTTCTAAAGCTGAAATTTCTCTACAACTTGTTTTTCCACTTTTCAGTGTTCACAGTATAATAACATCACCAACTTTACGTGCTTGATAAGATACACCAGGTGGAAAATGAACATGAATGGAAATGAAGGTGGGAACACATGAAATCTAGATTTTGGCATTTACTGAAGGGAGACCAATTTCTTGCTCAAGTTACTATACTCCTATTTGAATATTTGAATAAAGACAGAGACTTGACTTCACAAACTTCACATCTGAATCTTCTTCTATTGGTCTTAGAGGCGCCAAAACCGTCTAATCCACGTAAAATATGATAATAAACACTAAGAAAACTAGTAGAGTTACATTATATGCATGGAAACTAAGATTGAGAAATATCAAAACTGAGAGGTCTAGATTCTGGAGTTAGTCCATGTTGAAATTTTGAAATTAAATAGAGTGGGGCCGTGTGGTTGAAATACTGGAAAAGGATGAGAGAAAAAAACAAGCAGCAATTTGACGTTGAAAGAGTCTTAGGGAATAAGACACTAATCTTTGGTTCACACTTCACTTCGTAAGACTATTCAACAAAGGGCCCAAAAGAAAACGCGTTCACAAGGAAATTTGTCTCATATTTATCAACTGTCTATGTCATAATCATTGACTTCAAACTTCTTCTGCCTCTAAATTGTGTACAACCACACAAGTAAGAGAGACACCACACTCTTACTCAAAACCTTAAGGCAATTGGTTTATGGGTCCTCTTGCTTATAAGGTGTTCAACATTTACTTTTCTATCCGATGTGGGACATATAACTCACACTTGCACACAACAACACTCCCCCTCAAGTGTGAGTCCATCAATTCATCATGCTCCCCCTTCAAGCGGAAGCTTTTACTTGCTCGTATCGTCGTTGCTGGTTTCTCCGCAAACAGACCGACACGCTTGTACCGCCGTTGCTGCTCTCTGCGCAAACGGACCGGCTGCCTGCCTCGGTCGTACCCTTTGTCAAGAGTGGCTTTGATAACACTGTTGGGTCATGAGGGGAGCCTGGGAGACCGTCCACATCGAGGCTAGAACAACCACACTTGCAAGAGAGACGCCACACTCTTACCCAAAACCGTACACAACAACAAAAACATGATGATTTATTCATCTTCATCCGAACCTATAAGTTTCTAGCCCGATATGATTCTTGTCACAATGAGTGCAAATTTGAAACATTTATTTATTATAAAATAAACAATCAATAAATACTTGACCAAATATATCCTAATTTGCAATGATTCCACTTGAAGAATTCATTCTCGAATTCCATGGAGCTAAGCATCGGGTGCATATATAATGTATTAACTTATAGCTTATAATTTCACAAGACTAAAAAATGTGTTGTTTGGCAACCGTTATTTTCCCATGAATTTATAGCTTATCGTTTTTTCTCAACTTTATCCATGCATCTTACTCACCCCGTCTCATAATAAGTGGGTTATTTGTATTTAAAAAAAAAATGTCTCAAAAAAATAAGTGACTCATTTCACTTTTCAATATAATATTAATTTTTTTCAATTATAACTCTAATTAATAATATTTTCATCACTTCCAATTAAATTAAATATATTCTACTTTACATTTATAATAATGGGTAATACACCAATACTTGAGAAGATACTCAAAACCATTTTTCTCTTTTTCACTAATACATTTTTTTCTTAATATGTGTGAAATAAACAAAAGACTCATTTATAATAGGACAGATGGAGTAATTGAAAATATTAAATATTAATTATACATTTTTTTTCATGTAATTTCATATTTATAACATTGTTCAACTGTTAATTTTACCAAACACTCTGTATTTTGTTTTATACTCCCTCCGTTTCAAAATACATGTCCATTTTAGAGAAATTGCAGTAACCAAGAAACCAAATAAATTTTGTTATTTTTGATGAAATTATATGTGTGTTTTCTATAATACCCTTAACCATTTATTATTCCATTCTATTTTTTCTCTCTCTACAATAAATATGCAAGGGTATTATTGACAAGACAATGATTAATGTGCATTGAAACTTGAAAGGGACAAGTATTGTGAAACAAAATTATTCTTCAAAATGGACAAATATTATGAAACGGATGGAGTATATCTTATTAGGGAAATGCTAATGAGTAATGAGTGCCCCTGAGGCATTGGTTAAAGTGTTAAAATTAGTAAATTTGCATTAAAAAGTGGTGTAATTATTAATAAGACAGTGATTTTTCTATCATGTGCAAATTTGCACATGTTAAGAAGTTTTAAATAGTAACTTTACATTGGAACTTATACATTTTGTATTAAATATATAGTTTTTTAATAAATAATTATTAGTTTTCAATAAAAATTTACTACGTTTAGTTGTCTTAACATGTGCAATGTTGCACAAGTTAGACAAACCCACAAGACAAAAGTAAAAACATATATTTCTAAGATAAAGTTTCTATTAAAGGATTTATTAATCAATGCCCTTAGGATATTGGTTAGCAAGACTCATGTTATTATTGTACAATATTTGTTTTAGTTTAATTCAATGTATGTGTTTTTAGATTCATTGAGTAATTGATGTATTTTGTCTAGAATATAGATCAAATACATCATTTATGTAATGAATTAAAGAAGTCAAATATTTCTTATAAATAGGACCGAATGGAGTATAAACAAATTTATAGCAGGAAAATATTCTGTTAAAAGAAAAGATAATTAGTTTTTAGATTTCCTATAACTTTGGCATAGATTTAAATTTCATGATAAAAAATTGAATTGTTTAGGATAATTGTGTCTATAAATAGTTTTTTATTATAAAAGAGGCGAAGCCCGGTCTATAAATAGGCTTGATCAAAGAGTAGTTAGTTAGTTAATCCATAGTTAACTTTCAAGTTTATGATGGTATAAATTGTTGTTGTTTTTTGAAAGAAACAAAAAATAGAGTGCAACAAAAAAAATAGAGCCACTTTTAGTCCGCTAAATGTCATAATAACAGCTACTGAAAATAGTTAAATGCCCAGATCATTTGATGATACAGTCTCAATTCCGTTCAAGACGTTACCAAAACGTTATTGTGTTAATCAATTTTAAAGCATATTTGCAAGAGTGTTTGCTGCTAAGAATTTCTTCCTTTCAATAATATTACGTCAACATCGAAGGAAGGCTCCCTCAGATTTTTTATATATACATTAAATATATACTAGTAATTAAATCAAAAAACAATTGCAATTCAAAAGAAGCAAAATAAATGCCTTAAGAAGTATTGATAACGTATGAATCATGGGATAGAGAAACAAAACCTGTTGTTTGAACTTTGAAGTATTCGAAGTGTATTCTTAATCAATGTTGTAAGTTTTATAGTGATCACTATAATTGGAGTATTTTACTTGTCAATAAGTTTTTAGAATATTCCCTTCAAAAAAAAAATTATAGAATATCCACAGACAAAATTTCTCCTTGTTGCTTAGTTGTTAGGAATGAAGTGATGATGCTAAGCTTTTAGTACACCAAAGGCAAGAATGTTCAGTTGTCTCTTTATTATTGGTTGGTCAAAAAGTCCAGTCATGTTCTTTCTTTAACAGAAAAGGAGGAGTATGGATGAAAAAGTTACTATTCGCATATCTTCGTTAATTTGCGTTTTGTGGTAAAAATTGCATTTTCTCTAATATTTTTAACATCATCCTTCTACATCTTTATCACTCCATTCTTAAACTTCTCTGCCCAACCTAACCATCAATTTATCCTTACAGCTCGAGGAGAAGAATGATTAATTACGTTGTAATTTGACAGCAATGTCAAAGTTAATAAAAATTAAATCAATCTCTAACAGTGTTAGTTTAAGACATTGAAGTAACTCTAACTACTTAAATTTGAAGGGATATATTAACTTTTCGAGTAAGATCCTAGATATACTTTAATTACCTCTTATGTGAGTCCACTCTAGATTTTATTTTTTTTACAAGGCACACAATCAAGTTTGCAATTGCTAGTTTCCATTGCTCTAACTCAATCTCAAATTCCTTATTTTTTTTTTACGAGTCTATCGCATGTAACCCAAAAGAGAAATGATAAACAAACACACAAATTTTGACACAAATACAACACCAACACCAATGGCAATTTTGTAATTACAATTATAGGTTAAGGATAAAATTGTCTTTTCAAATATAAACTCTTCTTCATTGACTCCGACAGGATCGAACGTGAGGGTGAAGGGTGGTGGTGGCGCCATAAATGGAAAGGAAGGCCGACGGCATAACGACAGCGATGGCGATGACCGGAGAGAATTGCAGAGAGAGAGCAGTGATTATTTATGGTGAGAAATGAGAGAGATAGGAGTGGTATGGTGGTGGTGATGGAGGGAGAGAAGAGAGAGAAAGAGGGAAAGAAAAAAACACAAAATAAAATAAAAAAGACTAAATTGCATTTTGGGTCCCTTAACTATTTAGGTAGTATTGCTTTGGTCCCTTAATTAAAATTTGATTTACTTTGGTCCCTTAACTTCTCTCTGTTACACATTTTAGTCTTTTCCGTTAGTTTTAATTCAAAAATGTTAGGTTTTCTTCATCTTCTACTCCTCTTTTTCATCTTCATATCATCTCCATCAACCTTCAACAACAAGAATCCCAGAAAAATTCCTGAAGAAAACCTAACGTTTTTGAATTAAAACTAACGGAAAGGACCAAAATGTGTAACAGATAGAAGTTAAGGGACCAAAATAAATCAAATTTTAATTAAGGGACCAAAGCGATACTACCTAAATAGTTAAGGGACCAAAAATATAATTTAGCCAATAAAAAAATGAAAAAATACGTATTTAATACAGTGGTGCTGTATTGTGTTAGATTTTTTATGTTAAACTGAACCCAAAATCATAGTAAGTTTCCACACCAATTTCAATTGCCTTCACCTTTGCCTTAGTTTTATGTATTGGAAGCCAGCTTTGACTTTTAGTTCCTCAAACGAATTTCATCACCATTTTAGTTTCTAGTTTTCATATATCATTCAAAATTTAGAATGATTTTTTTTTCAGGAATGTTTATAATATTATAATAATAATATTTTAAAAATTATATAAAAAAAATTAACGAAACATGAATTAAATATGAACTTCCCTAAAAAAAAAATTAAATATGAACTTTTATGTTTTTGGGACTTAAAAATTCATAATTAATTCATGATTTGCTAAAAAAATCTATTTGTTTTAAGATATTCTCTATAAAAGGCAGGATCTGTTGACACCAGGTGTAAGTCTAATTGTTCTTGCACAAACTAATTCAAAAATTTAAAGGGTACACATGATCTGGCTTAAAAGCATAGACCAAAAGTGTAGACGAAAAACTTTTGAAAAACTAAAAGTTGGAGGATACTTTAAGAAGACTAAAACAATACTATTGAAATATTTATAGGGACTAAAAACATATTTAACCATTTATCATGTGACATAAATTTTGGGGGCATAATCACACCTTTTATAAATTTTTGGGGGCATTATCGCAACTTTTGAGTAAATTACCAATTAGCCTCCTAAAAATGTATGGGTCATGAATTTCGCCTTTAAATTTTATGCAAACTAGTCGATGAAATTGAATTACATCAAGCAATTTAAAATTTAAAATTTAAAATTCAGTATTTTTTAGCATAAAAGAAATAAAATCTGTATTAAAATTGGATTGTCCGGTTTCGATCTAACGACTACAACCATTGAATTCTGCAAAAATCTGACTGCAGGTAGTCTTATTTGATGGATTCGTGACAATAAATGTAATGTAAAGGTGGTGATTGTTATTATGGTGGAACTTGGAGAGATGAGTACAGAGTGAAGGTCTGAATGATGGTAGTATAATGCGAATTAATTAGGATCACAGATTTGTGGTGATAATTGAGCAAAAGAGAAGCAAGAGGGTGAGAGGTAGGTGGCGCCACTAATATTAATCTTTGACAATTGATGTCATTTTCTTACATCGTCAACCTCAATATAAGAGGTTCATAAGATCTTAGTCCGCGTTAGATCCATGAACCAATTTTCTGTGGCTGCAAACCTTTTTGCTTTTCTAAGTGGTATATTCATCGCTATCATCAATTAGAAAAAGTTTGAGGAAAATAAGAGTAAGCACGGACACTCCTCGTGCTAGACGTGTTCTAGTGTCACCCGACATGACACCGACACATATAAATAGATTGAATTATGTGATTTTTTTATTAAATTATTATAAGTGTCTACGTGTCAGTATTCATACATCGTTGACAAGCTCATGCATATGTGCAATTATGAGATGAATGAATGAAATGAGTCTCATTCAAATAAGACTTTTAATGCCTCTGACCCTTCTCTTAAACCTATGATAACGAGATTTCTATCGCGGCAAATCATATACTAGTCCATAGTTATCCAATATAATCTTCGCTACAATAACAGAACTGTGATACTATGTTCCTTTTTTGGGCAATTTTGATTTTAAAATTTTGTATATACAGTCACTGTTCAGCTTTTTGGTACACATCAGAAAAGCCTTTTGGTACAACTATCTTCATCTTTAACTTTAGATTAATACTTCTAACACAACCGGCTGAAAAAACAACATTGATATTTGGACACAATTTTGACATCATATGTTTGATACCGTATGAAATACACTTAGTTTGAGGGTGTTAGCATTCACAAGAGAGGGAGAGAGTTAATATATAATCAGAAACCATGTAGAATGTGTCTGGAATACGGTGTCTGGTGTCAAATTCTAATTTCTACAAAACATATCTATTGGAAAAGTTTGATTAACCACTTACTTGTCTCAAAATGATTTCCTTAACAAGAACTAACTCCTAGTCCTATAAAGCACTTAAATCATTGGTAACGTTTTGAGTAGTTTGTAGACTTATAATTTTTTTTATAGATGAATGTTAATGGTTAATTTGTTAACGGTTTGGGGTCATTTATGGACCTCTTTTATAATACTCTTTCAGCGTCTCAACTCATAAAAATGAACTGCGCTCTGGGACGATTTTAAACTTGTAAATGAAACAGTTATGAATATTATGCAGTTAAAAGTAATGTTGTACGGATGTTAATGAGGGTAACTAAATACCAAACTTGGTAACTAAAGCAACGGAAAAAGTAACTGATACAAACCAAATTACTTTAAAAAGTTATAAACTGATATAAAGAAATCACAAAGGGGAATTAAGAGAGACAAACCTGTATCACATTTTGCAGAATGAACTCTATCAGTGCAGTAACACTTGAAAGTGAATATATCATTATCAAAGCCACACCTCCCTCCAGTGCTGTTACACTGATTGCAATCACTAGCTTTCCAATTCAACCTAAACCCATTTCTCAGTGACTCTTCAATCCCTCCTTTCACAACACTTTCCACCGTTGCAATTACAACCTCTTCCCTGCAATTCTTCGACACCAAGCTTATATTTTTATCATCACCATACAATGCCACA
>Ga0228710_1010000_pt1 | contig 12883 bp, 7 predicted proteins | sample MedpolnodulmetaG_FD_177995 | JGI IMG/M metagenome (GOLD analysis project Ga0228710, IMG submission 177995) | Root nodule microbial communities from Medicago polymorpha collected in Santa Monica, California, United States - pink nodules | ecosystem: Host-associated > Plants > Roots > Nodule...
CCCCCGGTTTGGATGTGTAAAACATTTTTTTTCTTCCCCTTTTGGAGAGCATTTGTTCTGTAAAACTAGGTGTTTAGTCGGAGCGCTTTCAAGTTTATGGTTTAGTAACATTTGTGAGTTAAATTTATTTGTGGTAGGTCTTTGACTTTGGAATTTTTTTTTTTACTGATTTTGATGAACATTATTCTACTAGAGATCAACTATGTTGAATACCTTAGAGAGCAAATATCAGCTTGTTATCATGGGGCTCAACTTTGCAAACTGTGGTGGAGGTTTCCTTTCCTGATCTTTTGTAATTTCCTCCATTTTCTTCACCACTTTTCATCCCCACTTGCTCTCACCTTCTTTCACCAATCTTCACCCTCATTGCCTCTCATCTTCCATCACCAACATCCAGCATGGATTCCTTCCCTTTGCTAACAACCACCAGTTTTTCCTCACCAAAACCAAGTCTTTTGCCGCATTCTAACTCGCCACTAATCACTGGTTCGTATCTCAGTGGCCATTAGAAATGATCTCCACTAGAGTGACCACTGGATAAAGAGAAAATTGTGAAGATATATACTCGCCGCTACTTTTCCAACCTTGAAATCATTTTATATCTGACCTCTATCAAAGCCAACAGATGTAGGTAAGAATACGGTGAACAAATTTTTGCTTTTCATGAGGTTTTTCCTGCTATAAATAATATTACCAAGAGTAATGAAATAAACCATGTGGAAACCAAGTTTAATATTTCTTTTTTGGAAACCTCTCGAGGAGGGTTGGGTAAGGTTGAACGGATCGAGCTAGCAAAGGAGATCAAACTGTAGGTTGTACTGTTGTAGAAAGCTAATTAAAGGTGTGAGTGAGGCTTTGATATGCTAATTAAAGGTGTAAGTGAGGCTTTGATATGTGGCTTTTCTAAAAATTTGGGCAGTGTGACACATACATTGTAGAGATGTGGTGTGTTTTTGAGGGTTTTTGATAGAATGGGGGTATTGATCGGAGATTGATTCAAAATATTCTACGTAGGTATGGTAATAATATCTGCCCCCGTCTAGAATCGGCCGCTCCCATCCCAAATTTAATGGGGAAAGCTGATTTAACTAGGTGTGAGTGCGGATGTGGAAAAAAATCTGATTTTTTTAGTATGAGGGTGGTTTCAGGATGCTTATACCCACACCCACCCTGATCCCCGTTATGTCCTCACTTGTTGGAATTTACCTTATTATATTTAATAATCTTATTCCCATTTTCTGTTAAAATGGTACAAAGCTCTTTTAATATATTGTTACTTTTTAGAAACAAGTTTATTTGAATTACCTTGCTGTGTTGAAAGAGGTTATTAGATCTTTTACTATTAATTTAATTTTTGTTTTTTGTTGCATGTAGTTTTTTTATATTTTATTTTAAATACAGTTTGCACGGATGGGTGTGGGGGCGGGGAGGTACATGGAAGCGGGGGTGGGTCGGTAATGCATAAACTCGCCCTCGCTCCGCCCGGTTGCCATGCCTAATTTTAAGTTTGCTTGCAATGGACTGAAATGTTAAAGTTTGTTACTCGTATCGTGAAACATATTTGTGTATAGATGCTCTTGTAAACATGAAGTGTGACCATAAACCCCATAAACCCATATATTGATTATTTATGAGCAAAAGTTATGGTTCTTTTCTAAAAATATCTTTGATTAATATTATTTGAAATTTTCTTAGAATTTCAACGTTGTAAAAAAGAACCATAAAAGTAAAATTCCAAAAAAAAGAATTCAAACATTGTAAAAATGAAATTCAAAACCTTCCTCAAAAGACCAAGTGCCAAAATGATCAAACACGTACATGTGTGCTAGCATAGATCGTGGAAGACATTGGACTGTGCAATTGGCCAACAACAAATGAATGTGGAACAAGTACAAGTGAATGTGGTAGTTCGATAGTTTAATCGGTACGGTGAATCTAGCTGAGTTTGCACATCTAAAGACGAGAAAAGTCTCGTGCCTCCCTGTGATTTTTTTTAGGTTTGATGGACAGTACATTCTAAACCATTGGGTTTATAAGATTTAAGGTTGGTTTGGATTTGCTTATTTTTTAGCATATAAAAAATGTTTTATGAAAATAAATAAGTTTTTTTTATGGAATGAAAATAAATAAGTTCTTATGTTAACGAAAATTATATCTTCATAAATTATTTTTACATGAACTATGTGGACAAGCTTATAAATAATATATAAAGAGGTAGGATTTGTTGACACCAGGTGTAAGTCATTAAACTTACACCAAATTTCAACTGTTAATTCCAATTAACCAAGTGACTAATAATTCACAATAAATTAAATTAAAAAAATCTAAAAATCGTGGCACATGTGATGCTTCTCCTTCATCTTCTCTAAATTTTACTCACCGTCTACCAAACTCGTCCCCTTGAATAAATATTTTCTAGAAAAACATCAGCTCACCATTTTATAAGGCAGTGATAGGAATTCAATTTGAATTTATTTTATTATGACAAATAAAAAGGAATTACCCCCAATTCTGGAAGAAGAAGAAAAAAAATCATGATTTAAAGGTTATTTATAAAACAAGAAATTGCACTTCTGTGAAGCATAATCGAACAAAAGGAATTTCATGTCACTAATGTTGAGAGTCATAAATTAACACCTTAATGCATTTTATAATTTTATCTCAATGATTGATAGTTCAACACCCGGCTAATGAGATTCAACAAACGACAAATATTCCAAATCATTAATATAAATGAATTTAGGTAGAAGACCTTTGGAAAAATAGCATGAAAGGAAAACTATCTAATGATGACAGAAAATTAAAGAAAGGAAATGGCGATATTCATCAATGATCGTTGCCTGAAAAAGATGAAGGAGAGGGATCACATGTGTCACTATTGTTGTTTTTTTTTAATTTGATATATTGTGAATTAACGGTTGAAATTTGGTGTAAGTTTTTTTTGGTGATCGGGGTTCGAACCCCGGATCTTGCGTATTTTATGCATTGTCCCTACCAACTGAGTTAAACTCACGAGGACGTGTAAGTCTAATGACTTACACCTGATGCCAACGGATCCTGCTTCGTATGTAAAAGTTTATTTATTTGCACAAGTTGTTTTATACAAGTTTAAAAATAAATCAATTCAAACCGGGCCAATGGTTGACTTACACCTGGTGTCCTTATCAATTGATACCACAATGTCAAACGTAATATATGACACCTCTTATAAGTTTTTACCGCATGTCCGTATTAAAAAATTCATCATTGGATTGAAAAGTATTACAATATAGATAATTTCTATAACAATTGACATTAAAATAAAATCAATTGATATGTTAATAAGATACATCAAAATATAATTATGATGGATTTTTAACCACTATGCTACTTAACAATAAAAATGGATACATCAAAAAATTGTTTGTGAGCTTTTATCAAACAAGTTAATTTTGATGTATATCATTGATATATCAAATGAGTTAAGAGTAATGTCGAATGTTATAGACATGGCATATGTAACAATAGTTTTCAATCTAATAGTAGATTTTGTAATGCTGATTTCGGTAAAACCTTATCGGATGTGGGATGATAATATTGAGTTTGACATCGTAGTTTCAATTGATCCTGGTAGTCCATTCATTTCTTTTTACTTTTTTTTTCGACAAAATTCATTTCTTTTTACTTATCATTTTTCTAAAAAAAATTGTTTCTTTTTACTTATCATTTTGTCCAAAAAAAAATTGAAGGAATTTTGTCTAAAAAAATTGTTTATTTTATTTGTCATTTCAAAATTTAAAGCAAATTTAATTATTGTTTGGTCGATAATTTTTATTTTTTTTACAAAGGTCGATAATTTTGTTAAGTATTCCACCCCTAAAAAAAAGTATTAGAGAAATAAAACAAGTTAATAACTTTTTCTACAAGTTAATAACTAATAAAAATTAATTTGTTAGTCAATAAGATCTATCACAGCTGACAATATTAATATTACTAGGTTAAACATCTTCACTTGAATTATAACTTAAGACATCGCAGATGTGTGTGTGTGCGCGCGCGTTTCTAGTGGTGGATAGTTGTTTTGGTCTCTAGAACACGAGCTTGTCTTGGTTTCACCCTTTTGAAGGGGTGACATTCTAGAGTTTTTGAACGTGTAGTAGATGAGATCCCTTAGCCTAGACTTGAGTTTCTATGTCAACTCGTTTCAATAATTCAAAACTTTAACTTATTTAAAGGCAAAATATAAACCAAATCACCATAATAAATTAGTTTCATGTTCATAACCATGTATCAAACAAACTACATAAATTATCGCACAAAGTCATAAAAACATGTGTTCTCTTCAAAACGTGTTGAGAAAGTATTTTTAAATAGATCAAAATAAAAAATTGGGCTTTTGAAAGTAAAATTGTTGAGGCAGGTGAAAATGTGCGAGTTTAAGCAATTTTAGAGAGATTTAAATCATTTAAACCCGTTTTGACTTGCGATGTCACTCAAAAACGATTTTAGATCTAATTTAACATGAAATCATACCTTAAAACGTAGGATCGATGGATTTACGATTTAAAACACGATTTTAACAACCTTGTATATAAGCTAAGCCTTCCTTATATAATGATTGTTCTAGGGTTTTGTCTTATCATGGACCTCCTAATTGTTATCAAGCCTGAATCCATGAGTTCGTGTATGCTCCATTTAGTCCATTTAAGAGTTTAGATGAAAGACATGTAGCAAACAAACATCCAAGGACAAATATTTTATTTAAATTAAATAATAAACATTGCTTAATTAAAAAAAAACGCTCTCAAACACATTTTGTCTTCTTCTGTATGCACCACCACCCCTCTTCCCCCCTCTCTGCAACCAACCTCCATCGCCACCGTTGAAACCACATGCATCATCATTGTAGAAATTGCTATCTTCTTCACAGTGTTGTCTATGTTCGCTGCTATTGAGTATCATTGTCTTCTACAAATTAATGTTTTTGGGAAAGTGTTACGAAGAAATTACAAGAAGATTGGTTGAATTGGATTTCCAATTGATCGATCTCAACAATAAGGGGTAAGTGGCAAAGAAAAGATATTGTTATCAAAGTTGTGGTTGTGATGACGGGAGTGTGCGCGGGAGTGCAGTGGAAACACATGAAGAAGAAAGTGGTTGCAATGGTGATGATGAAGGTGGTTTCAATGGCGGCGATTCAGGGCGACACTAGAAAGGAGGAAGAAGGGGCAGTGGTGCATGTGGAAGAGAAAGGGACGTGTTTGACATTAAAAAGTATAGAAGCGATCATTTTTTTAATTAATCAAATGTATATTTTTTAATTTAAAATCTTAGCCATTGGATGTTTATTTGTCACTTGTCTTGCATCCAAAACTCTAAATTGACTAAATGGAGCATTGATGACGAAGCATCATATGATATTTTAGGTTATGTTTTTAGTAGTTTTCTTTGCATTTGAAGGCAAATAAGATGTAATTTAGAGAAGTAATGCTTTGAGGAACAAATTATATTGTTTTCATTCGAGTCGTTGTAATTTACATTTATCCAAATCATGCAACTTCATAGGTGTTTTGAGTTTTTTTAGTGAAAAATCATGTGAATCGGCAAAACAAGACATCAAGTGAAGGATTAAGGATATTAAGATTGAAGACCAATGGTTCTTAGAAGGTTGTTGAAGATAATACAAGATGAAGAAAATTCTTTTCAAGTTCCAAGACATTTCAAAACGGAAGAACGACCGAAATAGGGGAGTAAAAAGGCAAAACTCGCACTGGAGCTTATGTCTTGTGACCCCCTGCGCATGAGACGGCTTTCCTTGCTATCCCATGCGCCCATGCGTGTCATTGCATGTGCCTCACGCATGGCTGCGGCTAGGAGGTGCCTTTTGCATGTTTTACAGGCTGTTTTTTTTAGTGGAAAACCCTAATTTTCATCTCTTAACCCCTAAGTAATGATGCACCATAAATAGAGACCATTGCACACACTTTTATTCATTCAGAAAGCTAGAGGTACAAGGCAGATGATCTCCATCATGATCTTGTTCTCTCTAGGGTGTTTTTTTCTATTATTTTGTAATGATGTCGGTTGCCATGTGCAACTAAACCTCTCTTGATTAGGGTTCTACGATGTACTCATTCTTATTTGTTGGATTCAATTAATAAAGTTTTTCATTCTGTTTATGTTTCGATTGTCAGATTTAATTTTGTATATGTTTGGTCTCTAATGCTTTTTCAACCGAGAATCTAAATCAGTAATCTTGACAGTATTAAAATTGCTTATTTTCTTAATTAAATTCTTTTAATGGAATCTAAGTATGAATCTAGTGTTTTTAACACATCTTAAGAGAATCCCACAATTGTAACTGGTTGAATTGCAGGGATAGTAAAAATAATTTCCACAGATACATCACAGAGTTTTAAACGCTATTTTTGTAAATCAAATAAACAGGACATGAACTTATGATTTACCGAGGTAATTCCAACAAAGACGAAAGGGGGATTCCAGGATTCCCTAATCGCCATTACACAGCTGAATCAAACCAATTTAATCTTGTATTAGGCAGGGTAATATAACTCTGCAACCTTTTTAATCTCTATTTTTCTTTTATTTACTTTCAAATTTGTTCCTCTAATTACCGAGTTGAACGACAATCCATGTGGAGACAATAAACTTACTACTTTATTAATTTTTACGATTTGGTGCACTTGTTAATATTCACACCTTTCATCCATCAAACATCACTTAAATGAAGCATACATGAACTCCAAATCCATATAAGGTAGGATCTCGTGAAATATTTTGCCATAGCAAGCAATGATTAGATATGATGAAGTGTCACACAACCTCTTTGCTTGTTTATTATGCCTAATCGCACACCTTACATACCCAATGATGGCGTCATCCCCCACCATAGTTGGTCCTTCTAAGGGCATTACACCTCTAGCTAGGCCATCTTATAGTACCATTTGATGGAGTATCAAATTGTAGGTATCGTACACATCCCCCGAGCATCAAGGCTAACATGACATATGTGCTTCAATGCTTATTAGGAAACCCATTCCCGATGACGGGATGACCGATCATGAGGTGTCGTTCACAACCCTTGAGTGTCAAGACGTACAACTATGTGGGCTTTAAGAAGTTGGAGTTCTAATCTAACATGTTGAAAGCAGTATTTTGAAAAGTGTGTGTGTGTGTGTGCGCGCGTGCGCGTGCGCTCGCTAAACATCATGATAAGATGTGTCCTTAATCTTATGTATCGCTTCGTACTTCTTAGTGCAAGGGACGTGAAGCCCATATGGTTTTTATTTCAACTTTGCGCAAGTTACAAATATGTGTTGATTCATCGATGCCTCATCGACCAACTCTGCTTTTTTGATTTCTTGTATTCAACATTGATTTCTTTGTCTGCCAAACGTCTTTCATTGTGGCCTACCCAATTGCCTACATACTCAAGGCTGACGTCATTCCCCAACCTTGCTAATCAACCGTCCCATAGTTACACGCCACCCTTTGATGGGGTATCGACCTATAGGTACAATACACTAACCCTTCATCTAAGACGATTTTTTTTGTTAAGAATTGTGTGTTAGAGAGTGTGTCTCTACTTATGGGTAATCTTGTATTCTCACAACTAAAAAGGCAAAAAAAAGGTATATAAATATATAATCACCGAAAGTTTTTCAGTTTCTAATTTGGACGAAACCGATTATTATCCACGTCACAAATTTATCCTTATGTTTCTCGTTTGGTCTTAATCCTATGATGATATTATATTTTCAACCGGCTTGGGCTTTGGTGTGTTGTTTGTGGACTATGAACTAACCTAGGTAACCAGCAGCCATATCACTCTCTTTACGGTACCAGAACACAACACCAACGATAGAGAATCACAATGTCTTCCCCAACCAAACGCCGCGACATGGACTTGATGAAGCTGTCTGTCACTTTTCTTTTTCGATTTTCCGATTTCAAAACAGAGTTTTTTTGTTTCAATTTCTAATCTTTCTCTAACTGGATTGTTGTGAATCAATCAGGATGATGACTGATTATAAGGTGGAGATGATCAATGATTGCATGCAAGAGTTTTTTGTTCAATTTCATGGCCCTAAAGACAGTAAATTTTTTGCATTCCTTCTATCAATTTCTTTTTACCCTTTTTGTCTCATCATTGAATTATTGATACAGTTTTTTCTTTGTGCCAATTGAAAATGTTCTTCCTTTAGGACTATATATATTATATGCTTGAATTCAATGTCTGGTGTTATCTATTTGGATCAGCAGTCAACAGCTGCTGCTTACCTATGGATTATGTCTTGTAATTGTGTAGCTTACTTGTTTGCTCATTTTCCTCAATGAGGATCAATTCCATTAGGATCTTTGACTTGTTAATTCCAACAGAAATTATTTCTTGGCATCAAAATTTTGTTGTTGAACTTGTCCTTTAGTTTATGTTTATGTTTATTTTTGTAATGTGTGTAAGTTACATAAGGTAAAAAGTTGAGAGAGAGAGAGAGATAGAGTTGAGCATATAAAGTGTCGCATATGCGTCTGTATTTTGATGTTCAAATAACACAATTGTATCTCTACAGGTTGAACTGAAGTGGGTTTAACTTTTTCGCTCAATTATATTGGGACTCATTGCAGGTCCTTATCAAGAAGGTGTATGGAAGATAAGAGTGGAGCTACCTGATGCTTATCCTTATAAGTCGCCTTCTATTGGTTTTGTCAACAAAATTTACCATCCTAATGTTGATGAAATGTGAGTTTTCCATAGCAACCAAACCTTCATTGTTTAATAACATAACTACTAACTTAATAACATTTTCTTATAAAAAAAAAACAGCTTCCTTGTTTAATATCATATTCAAGCAACACCATTGTCCTCCATGGAACTTCTATTGGCTGTTGCTCAAACGAATTGCTATAGTCAGCAGCTGATTAAAATCTTTTTCTCTGATATTCAGCTCTGGTTCAGTTTGCTTAGATGTTATTAACCAGACTTGGAGTCCCATGTTTGGTAAGTATTGTTAACAACCTTATATATATTGGTAGTGATGAAATTACTAAAAGTGTACTTGCTATGCATTTGATTCAACCTTGTTTGATTGTTATTTTTGCTAACTTGCAGTTTCCTTATTTTCAATCAGATCTTGTTAATGTGTTCGAAGTGTTTCTTCCTCAACTTCTTATATACCCCAATGCATCAGATCCATTGAATGATGAAGCTGCTTCCTTGATGATGCGAGATCGTGCTGCATATGAACAAAAAGTTAAAGGTAGTAATCCTTGTTAATTCTCTCCAGTAGGAAACTGTTATGCCTGTTATATATTTAGGTATTCTATGTTAAAAGTATGATAGCTTCTTCATTATTGTTGACCGTAAGTTGTCATTTTTCTTATGATTTCAATTGGGGTGAGATATCATTAATTGGTAAATAAAAATATTTGATAGTGCAAGATTGTGCAAAATGATTTATGTTCTATATCAAATGCATCAACTTCCACCCAATACCTCACAAATAATACACAAAAAGTAATGTTAGATGAAGATTCGCTTTTTTCCATTAATGATCCCCTGCTGAAACCACTCCAGAAACCAATAGAATATAAATGTCTTATGTCCTCACTTGCCAACACACATGTCAGAAGCATCCACACACTCATCGTAGTTTTATCAATTTATGTGCTATAAGCTCTTGGGTTTGTATTCATGTTGGGAGCTGGAGTTTTATTGTTTTCTTTTTTGGGTTGGAATGGGAAATTAGATTTCTCAATTTAATGATGTAGTCATGTAGAGCTGCCTATAATTTATAGCAACCATCATTAATTCATTTTTCAGAAAGCAATCACGGATAGTGAAGAAAAAACAACAACCAATCTTTTTTCTACTAGGTCCTTCAAAAAAAAAAAAAAATCTTTTTCCTACTAGGTGGTATGTCTATATGGATCAATTGATGCAAATAGTCCTGTCATGTATTAGGTCCAAAGATAGATCATCTACCTCTAAATTTCAGTTGATGATTTGACCTATATTTTTTTATTTATCACCCTCGACCTCTAACTATTAGATTATCCTTCATCAACGCTTCACAATCTTGCTTTTATCAATCTTAGACGAGATTCTACCATTTTCTCTACAATGGACTCTACCCCAGTTCGCTCCGCAATGAACATTTTTTTAATCCTTTCTTAATCTTGTGGGATCACTCATCAAATACTTTCTTGTTTCATCTTTTGTTTGGATAAATAGTAAGCTGAACGACATGTTTGCATTGTATTCCTTATATGTATCGATCAGTACTACTTTATAATAACGATAATCAGTGCACATTTTGTTGTGTAAAATGAGGAAATGCACTTTATGTTACTTATAATTGTGTAGCGTTGGATATGATATTGATGGTTGGAATAATGCAAAACAATTTCTAGGTTCTGACTTTCTGATTGAAGCAAGTATTTACCAATTCATTGTCATGTAACTTCTACTCAACTGGTGCTTCATATAAATCTTAGATCCACGACAGAAACAGATTTTATGTAGTAAATGAACACCTTATTATTTGGAAGCTGGTATTGTCAATATCTGAAAAAATAATGTCTCGGAGACTATGAAACACTGACACAAACACAGACACGAAAACCGAAAACGACAATGACACTTCGACACCAGTAATAATTTGAAAAAATGATATGATTTAATGTAGCCACATCAACATGTGTGGTGTAGTGTCCGACACCCTTCAATCGGAAGTGTCAGGACTACATAGCTCAAAGATTTACCATTAACTAATCGGAAGACGCCTTGAGCTTTAGAAGCAATGCAGGAAAGTTAGTTACAACCAACACAATTTCATTGACCGTGTTTCTGCCATTCATTAAAATTTATAGCTTCTAAGTTGCTATTGTGTCATTGATATACCAGTCACATTGTTCCCTTAAACATATAAACATGTATTTTTGTATCGTGTAAATCATGGTCACATAGACCTTAGATGTTGTAGTCTAGTATATTTATGTTCGGGAAGTATAATTCGAAGACCTTGCATCAAGTGAGACATTAATTGAAGACTAAATGGGGAAACTTACATAACAGTCTAAGAGATTAATTTTGATGCGGTGTCAGTGTAATTTTTTTTACACTGTCAACCAGTAACAAACAATCCTTTGTAGACTTATAAGGTTGATATTATTAGAGTCAGATATTTTAAGGAATATACCAGGTGTCTCCTCTTAGACTTTACATTGTTAGTGCATGTCAATTAAATACCAAGCCTAATATCATATCTCAAAATTTTGTTCTATTCTCTGCTCCTATTTTCATCTATAAATATATATATATATTAATTTGGGAGAGACAATGAACAGAATATTGTGAAAAATATGCCAAGCCAGAAGATATCGGAGCTTCTCATGAGGAATCTAGCGACGATGAGCTGAGTGAAGATGATTATGCCTCGAGTGATGACGGCATTGCTGGCAAACCTGATCCCTAGATTGTTACAACGTCTGCCTTATTTACAGTCATGCTTGTACATGTCTACATGATAAGATATTGAAAGTATTGGAATTGAAAGAGACAATTTCTGAAGGTTGAAGGAAAAACCCTCACCTTTCTATCTTTATATTCCTTGGTGGTTGTGTAAATTTATTTATTGTTTAAATGTTTCATATTTTTACTTTTGTGACTACATGGTTCAAATTCAGAAGATTTATTTCAAGCTGGTTTTGCATATGAATGCATTAAACTTGATACTCTGACCTTTTCCCCTTGGTTCAACTTTGCCGAGAACTTGAAGATATGTCAATCATTGGCGGAGCTACATACACCCCAGGGGATGCAGCTGAACCCCCTGGGTTCTTAAAATTACACCTACTAATCCAGCCAATGTCAATTTTGAATCCCCTGAAAAGTTAAGTTTGCACCTTTATCTCAAAGATTGTTTCACTTCTGCACTTCTAATTTATCTTTGGTCTATGAATGTGTGAGACACTTTTATCATGCTCTCTAAGTGTATTGAAATTGCTAACACATCTTCGGTGCATATTTTTTGTGCATATTTTTTTTATAGTAATTTTATAGATTAAATTGGACAACGACAAAACATATTCTAGAATAAAAATGACAATCTAAAAACTAATTCAACGATTAAAATATCTAATAATAGAAATATTTATGAATGTATTTGCAATTTTGATACATTCAGAGATCAATATGACTGCGATATTCACATTCAAGGTAAAAGTTCGAAAGTATGATCTCTCTGACTCAGGGTCCTGGCAACACCATGTCAATGACTTTCTCTACTATATTGTGTTTGGAAAAAGTTCTTTTAAAACGATATTCTTTCTAAATAAGTAGTTAGAGATGTATTTACACGGGATAATATTACTAGAGTCACCAACATGACTCTCCCAGGAAAAGAACTTGGGTTCAATTTCTGAAGTCGTCCATTTAGGAGGTAGTTTCGTTGCTGTGCTGCCAAAAAATAAATAAATCAAATGTCACGCTGCTTACTCGAGGATTAGTTTTATAGCAGACCCAGATCCTAATTACAATGGGTTGGCTATTTTTTTTTTTTTTAAGACAACCTGGCTAAAATATTATTATGTTAGAGTTTTATCTATTGTGTTAGTTAATAAAATTGCAATTAAATTATACACAGTAGTTTAAAAAAATTGACTAGTTTCATGACAATATCAAAAAAATGTCATATAATATCATAGATAAATTTTAGAATACACGTGCAAAGAATTAACCGACAATGACAATATTGTTAAAATAGACATCTTCATTTGGACTTGAACCTGAAACCTTATGGTTATGTTTGTGAATTTTAGGTGGTGTTTGTCATCACATCCACATCTAAAGACAAAAAAAAAAAAAAAAAGAAATTAAAAGTGT
>Ga0228710_1010001_pt1 | contig 12883 bp, 4 predicted proteins | sample MedpolnodulmetaG_FD_177995 | JGI IMG/M metagenome (GOLD analysis project Ga0228710, IMG submission 177995) | Root nodule microbial communities from Medicago polymorpha collected in Santa Monica, California, United States - pink nodules | ecosystem: Host-associated > Plants > Roots > Nodule...
ATGATGGTAGTTTCCCCACAAATTCATTGTGTGATAGATCTAACTCTTTCAACTTCTTAAGCTTAGACCAATCTGAAAAATAAAAGTTTGACAAAAATTTCACTTAAAGAGGGGCATATTGATGAAAATACATTTCAACAAATAGAAAAAGAAATTAAAACACTTAGGGTGTGATCTCTGAAGCATGGGTACTTCTAAAAAGGTGAAGTATCCGTACCGGCCTACCTGGTACGCGTACAGTACTTGTGGTACTCCATTTCTATTCATTATTCTATTGTGAGTGAAAATTGTAATTTTCTCTTATATATTAATATGATAATATAGTATTATATGTGCAAGAGTTTTTTTTTGTTGTAACCAACTAAACATTTTGACTATTTAAACTTTTATTACTCCCTCCGTCCTTTAATAGATGACTTATCTGACAATATACATTATTGACTTAATATACTTTGACCATATTTTTCTACTAATTTACAAAGATAAATAATATCATGTAAGATGTTGTTGAATTTGTCTCGATAAATATTTTTAAAATATTAAATTTTCATAATTTTTTTTAATAGAGAATTGAAGATATCAAAAATAAAACATATGCATTGGTACATGTGTCAGAGTAATCTAGGTCATCTAATATGGAACGGAGGGAGTATGATGTTTTTGATGTAAACGAAGAATTTAGTCCTCTCATGTCATGTTATACAACAAAACTCATGAGTACCGTGTATACCGTACTCGTACCTCTACAACATAGGGTGTGATTCATAATGTAAAAGTTGTTCTAATAATTGAAATGATTATAGCAATTACCTCCAATTGGAAGGGTACCGCTTATCCCACAACCTGACACTGACAAAACTTTTAAAGAAGGCAAGTCCCAAATACTTTTGATAAACTTATTTTCTAGGTTAGAACTTTCATCCAATGCTATGTATTCCAAATTACTTAAACCACGGAAACCTACACAAAAAACGAGGGATGGACATATTAATGAAAAGCAAATGGAATTACCAGAAATATAGTAATGATTTGATTATTTTTATGGTGTCCGGGGTTTGAACCCTGGACCTTGCATATATTATGCATTGTCTTTACCAACTGAGTTAAGCTCACGACAACTAGTAATGATTTGATTTGTAAGAACCATTAGTGTTCTAACCCGCACATGTGATAAACTATTATTTTTCAATCTCAAGAAATATGTTATTCTTTACTTTTTTAATTTATTGATGAAAATTATTTATCCCGGGTTTTTTCAAATATAGCCGTGTTTTTTTTATGTTTATTAGTGATAAAATAATTGAAAGAAAAAAAAAATATATTAGTCATAAATATATGTCCCGTGTTTTTATGCATAATATATATATATATTACTTTTTATAATTATCAACAAAAAATATTTGCCTATTTTTTATATATCAATCTCAAATATTTGTCCTTTGTTTTCTTTTTTAGATTTACCAATGACGACTTTTTCATGTATTAATGACTAATTTTTTGAAAGTGTTTTTTTAGAGAAGATGACTAATGTATGACTTTCTCTTCTCAAATGTATGTATAGAAGAGAAGGTTAAATGGATGAGAAATGGTTTCTCAGAGTTCTTCGAATTAGTTGATTTTCATAGCCCCACAATTCTGAAAAAAACAACATTTGTTTTTGCTGTCATTAATTTCAATGAGAGAATCATATTTGGCAGCCATTTATAAAAAAAGAAAGAAGAGGAATTAGATAAGAATGATTCAATGAGTGGAAGGCAAATTTGCATTGACAATGCAAATGTAATTTTATTTTAGGTAAATGCTAATTGTCCCGAAAATAATACTCACGAGAGTATCACGATAGTTCAAAGGTATCACGATAGTTCAAAAGGTAACAACATAATCACTTCCTCATCTCTCAACTGTCCATGTATTCCAATTAACTCCGGATCTAACGGTTGCCGCTTAGTCGTGAAAAATTCTTGATATGTTTTTTCGCTTTAAATAGCATCACTCTTTATTTTATTGTGATGTAAATGTCAATTTCAAAGTAGTTTTAATGTGAATTTATTAAGTATAAGTGTTATTTGAATGGCTTACTATAAGAAAAAAATTCCATTTGAATGGTTTCATCCAAACAAAAAATTTCTAGCAAATTTAATGTCAATTTATTAAGTAGGGTTAATAGGTCTTTACCCCCTGTAATATATGTCATTTCTGGTTTTCCCTCCTGTAAAATATTTTTTTTGATTTATCCCCCTGTAAAATATTTTTGTTTTGATTTACCCCCTAATAGGCCAAACAAAAACCAATTTTATTTTATTTTTTCAAGAAATTTTCGTTTTTGTTTGGCCTATTAAGGGGGTAAATCAAAACAAAAATATTTTACAGGGGGGTAAATCAAAAAAAATATTTTACAGGGAGGAAAACCAGAAATGACCTATATTACAGAGGGTAAAGACCTATTAACCCTATTAAGTATAAGTCAATGATATTTGAATGACTTAATATCATAAATTAATTAATTTTTCCTGAAACAAAAAAAAATTGTTTCAATGGTTTGCAAAAAATAATGACACGTGGCATTGGCTTTGATAGAATAGAATATTGTAGATTACCATGTGGATCGGCTCTTTCGGCTATGTTAAAATGTATCTATAGGAGAGAAGATAGGAGATATAGGAGAAGAAGATAGGAGATCCATTCAAATATTACGGTATTAATAATTTTAGAGATATTTTAAAAACTAACATTAAAGGATATGAATGTGTAAATAAATTAGATCAATTTTAAAGATAGTTTACATTGTCGGTGTATAATAATCATTCACGTAAATCAAATAAGATAAGATGCATTAACCTCCATCAAGAATTGTCCCTTTAAACTTGTTATATCTCAAAGTAAGATTCCTAATAGATGGGAAAGCCGGTAACCACTCTTGTAGATTGCTTCCATTTATCATATTCGAATCTAAATCAAGAATTTCCAATCTGCTTACATTTTTTGAACCTGAAAAACATAAGTTCGTTTGACTAAAAACTCAATATTTGTTATTTTAATCGGATAAAATTTGACAAAGCAAATATGTCTCAACATTAGAAATTAGAACACATTTGGCTTATTATTGTGATTGCTACCTTGTCCATTACTACACAATTGTAACACAAACCCAAATGATTGAAATATGGTAGCAGAATATTGGGTAAAAATCTTCTCCATTTATAACATTTTCCATTTGTTGCAATTTGGAGAGAGATAGACAAAAAAAAAATAAATGGTAGGTCTTATCACTAAGTGGATCCCACCATCATTATTTTTTTGTGTCTATCTCTCTTCAAATTGTAATAAATGAAAAAAGTTATAAATGGAGAGGATCTTAACCCAGAATATTGGGTACCTTCTAAATGTAAGTTGAATACATTGCATGCAGCTATTTTTATTTGTTAAATTTACTTGGCAGCCAATATACATTCAATTCAAAGAGTAATGGAGCTGTAACTATGCAATATTTACAATTAAAGGGTAATGTTTACTAACTAGTGCCCCAGACACCGGTTAAAGAGACTAATAAAGAAATTTTGCATTGAAAATTGTTAAAAAGTGATATGCTCAACTTTTTAAAAGTTAAAACTTTGTTGTTTTCAAGTAAAAGTTTCTATTTTTTACTTTCTTAACTAGTGTCCGGGGCACGACACTAGTTAACATGACTCAAAATTAAATGCTTAAATACCTTCACGAATAATTAAATCGACTAATTTATTTTCACTCAAATCGAGAATCTTCAAGCTGGTTAAAGTTGATACTCCTGCAAGACGCAAATAATGGACCGATTAATTATAATTTCAACGCATAAATCAGAAGTACTACCTCATGTTCTTTTTATTTGAGATAAATACGTCAATCAAAATTGATGTATTTAGTTTATAATGTAGATCAAATAAATCAACTTTGGTTGACCTATTTGTCTCTTATAAAAACGACAGAAGGAGTATTAAAGTACTCCTTCGAAGAATGGAGTAAAAAAATGGTACAAAAAATTGCACTTAAACTTTATATGAATACGAAAATTGCACTTATTAATCAATCAAAAGTTATCTTTTGTCTGTCTAATTATATTTACAATTGATGTATATGATTTTCAAATGACATTGCCATGATCATCACATGCAAGGAAAGAGTATACTCACCACTAATATCAAGCGATTCTTTCAAGTTGTTGCCACTTAAATCAAGAGATCTGAGAAGGGAAAGACCACTTAGGTATGAAAGAACATTGTTGCTCAAACTGTTGTCCCTCAACGAAAGAACTTGTAAACTGGACGGCCACGTTAATCCATGATTCTCTGATAAACAATTTAGAACATGTCATTATCTGTATTCATTAGGAACAAGGAACTTAGAGACCATAAATTATCAAATAATGACTACAAACCGCCTAGAAGCCATGGGTTCAGATTGTTCCAAGATAAGTCAAGGATCTCCAAAGACCTTAGTTTTGATATATCTAGCAATAAACAAACATGCCCATGTTTTTCAAACAAAATAGGAAAGAAAGATAAAAAAGATTATTAATTAATATGAAAAGTATGACATACTATGAATTGATCTCATAGTAAGTTCGGTCCTGACTAAATTTAAACTCTTGAGGGATGAAAGGCCACTAAGAGCAGATGCAACATCAATGTCTTTGAAATTGTTGAAGGAGAGGTCGAGGATCTCAAGATTCTTCAATATGGCGCATAATCCTACACGTTAGATTAGTAGAGTGTGTTTGAGCATCCACGTTGTAGGGTCTTTACCATTTGAGACCCAATACCTAATAAGTACCTATTAGAGGAAAAAAAATTGGGGGTCTCTTGGGACTCGGGGTCTCATTTAAGACCTTCAATCTTAAGTGTACCCCACACAACTTTTCAATAAAATAATTATTATTTGAGTTGTTTTTGTTGCTTTTCATTAATAAATAGTTATTGGTGGGACTCATTTAAAAATTTTAATCAAGGATCTTCATTGGAGTGGTTGAGTACCTATTAGTTATTATCATTAAAAAATAAAAACAAAATAAAAAAAGTGATGTGTCTATGCACGACCCGTTTAAGACTTCAAATGTGAGGGTCTTCACTATGGATGCCATTAATGCACCAATTAGCTACATATCTTAATAAAATAAAAAGTGATAATCAGTGTTATATAGCCTACCTTGTATATGAAGATCTGAGTCCAATCCAATGCCTCTCAAATACAGTTCCTTCAAAGATCTGAATCCCATGAGTGAGGGTAGGATTTCATTACTCAAATTGTTTTCACTTATGTCAAGGACCTCCAAATGCAGCAACTTTGATGAAAGTGTCTCCAAAACTGCGTGAAAATCTATGGTACGGTACAAATTTGTATTAGTGTTGTGAAATTAATTTGCTGAAGCAATTAAAATAAAAATTATTGATTTCTTTAATTATTTATATTTTATAAGAAAGAAAACTAAAACTGGCCTGGCCTCACCGTAAATCTATTGATTTTTACTTTGTTTGAGAAATAACCTTGATCAGTTCTTGTACAATTGTACATGTAAGAGATTGACAGGTCGAGAGTCTTCAAATCTTTGAAGATTGCAAAATGTGAATAGTTAAGTGGTCCAGTATTGGAATATTGAAGTTTGAGTTTGGCGACTCTTCCAGTGGTGGTGTTGCATTCAACTCCTTTCCATTCACAACAATCACTACTGTCATACAAAAACAGAGCATTTCCAGTATCAAATTCAAAAGTATAATAATCCAGATTATATTTCAAATTAGACGTCATAGCAATAAGAGCTTCTCTCTCTTGGTTCAAACACCCTTCACAATACATCAATTCAAGTGAAAAAACGAAAAGTAACCAAAACACGCCACCTACTAAGCTCTTCATTTTTCTTCTTCACGTTTTGTTGCAAGACAATAGAGATTAATTGGCTGTTTAAATCAAGAATGTCATTCCATTGAACTATCATTTATTGCAGTCAACTCGAGAAGCTTATCATTTATTGTACGCGCCGTGTTGAAGACATTCATCCATTGCTGAGTCAAAAAATACAAATATTTAAGAGCATCTCTCAAGTATGTTGGGGGTTTTGATTTGTTTTTAACTATCAGGATATGTAACATTTTAAGATTAACTTATTATCATAAGGTCTCTTCTCCTAATTAGCACCAGACACACTCTTGTCAAGTCATTCTACTTTTATCTTAATTTATTACTCCATCTGTTTCACAATGAGTGTCGTTTAAGGTTTTTGCACACATATTAAGAAATGAAATGAAATAATCATTAGACATAACATTTTTACTAAATTGTTCTTACTTTATAAGATATCTCAGTATTCATTCAAGCATTCAAAGACAAGAATTTCTTCATCAACGCTCATCTTCTTCATCTCTATATAAATGACCAAGTTAGATTGAAGAAGGTTACGACGCTACCCATACTTCAAAGTGTATACAGTGTCTAACATATATATATATATATATATATATATATATATTTACATACTTGTTAATAATATATATTTTGTCTAGAAACGGACAAAGAAACATCTATGAGGTTACACTATAACTCTACTAAGCTTCATATATGTTTACTAATCTTGAGTTTGTGAAAACACTATATTTTTTTGTAAAACAACTTGTTGTTGTAAACCTATGGATTTAGATTAGGAAGTCTTCTAGATTGAGGCAAGGAAATAATGGGCAAGTTTGTCTTAGTCTTGTTAGTGTAATCAAGATTTGATTATAGCGAAAAAATCCTTAGAAGTGCAATGGGCCTAAAGTTATTCCCGGATTGTGGGATGAACTAGGATAAATTCTGTGTTATCTTGTTTCTCTTATCTTTTTACTTTCTGCTCTTATATGTGTTTTTTAAAGAGTTGAAACAAAACCGTGCCATTAGGGTGCTCATTATACGTGCATCACAGAGAACAATATAGTGATTCCATTAAGGCAAGTGAGTAACGAAAACTTAATGTTGAACTTGAAGTGATAAGTGACTAAATTAGTAATGGAGAATAAGAAAGAGAGATGGCTGGAGTTTAACTTAAAGAAAGAGAGAAAATGAACAAAAATTAAGCAATCGTGCAAATGGTGCGACAAAAGTTGTGATGCCATAAAGTATTTTCCTTTTTTTTTTCATGCATGCTTTTCCATTAACACGACCTCATATTTCTCTTTCATGTCATAATGATCATCAAAATATGGTTAGAAAAGTCGCATTTACTTGGAAGTCAACATTGGGAGTAAAGATCCTCTCCATTTATTTAAAATAAATGGAGATTGTTATTTAGAGGGATATAGATATAAAAAAAATAGTGGGTTTCACTAATCATTGAGATTCACCACCATTAATTATTTGAGTTAAGACCCTCTTTATTTAGTGTCATCTTCATTTCATCCATTTGGAGAGAAAAATACACAATAAAGTTTTAAAAAATATATAAATAATTAATAATGGTGAAACCCACTAAGTGATAGGTCTCATTATAAATTTTTGTGTTTATCTCTCATTAAATGACATTATCCGTTGGTTTCAAGTAAATGGAGATGATCTTTTCCCTAATTAAATACTCCCTCCGATCCTATTTATAAGAAAAAAGTTGACTTTTTAGATTCCTCGTGTAATTAATGTATCTTGTCTAGAATATAAACCAAATACATCACTTAAACAATGAATCAAAAAATTCAAATATTTCTTATAAATAGGACCGGAGGGAGTATATTTTTTTTCAAACTTATGTGTCTTTATCTCTTCAAATGATAGAAATGGAGAAGGTAACAAATGGAGAGGATCTCAACTCCAACATTTGAGGCTTTCATTTGGACTATCCGTTTATGATCTTTTATTCCATCCATTTGAGAGATAAATAGGAGTTGACATCCTCTCCATTTTCTACAATACTACCTCTGTCTCTAATTATAAGACCCTTTTGAGAATTTTTTTTGTCCCTTTTTATAAGACTCCTTTGCTATTTCCAACTACATTAATTATTTCGTTACATACATACCCCTATTTGTTATACATCTTTTTGTTCAATCAGCAATAAATCGCATATGAAAAACATAAAATAACTCTATTTCTTAAGGATAAAATTGTAAAAACAATAGTGATTAGAGACAACTTTAATATAAATACCTAATTCCTTAATCCCCGTGATTTTAACAAAAAGGTCTTATATATAGGGACGGACATAGTAAATGACAATATCCATTACTATAATTTTTGTGTATAAATGTGCAATTAATGTCATATATTCTAAAAAGTGTGCATTTATATCATGTATTTACAACAAAACCATAATAATGGACATTGTCGGTTATTGTATCAAATGAAAAGAATTTTAACCGGATAAATACACAAAAAAATTAAAAAAAATATAAAATAATTAATGATTCTCTCCAAATGGATGGAGGATCTTAACTCCCAATGAGCATTGTCATTTTGTCTATGAAGAAATATAAATTTTATATTTTATTATTTTTTTAATTTTTAAAATTTAATGCACTGACGTTTAAAATCATATTTCTCTACGGAGTTTGTTAACATGTGGCACAATATTTGCAAAAATGGAAATGATTTTAACTAAAAGTTTGTGATTATGTGATGCTTATCTAAAATTTGAGGATATCATTCCTTTAAACAGTTATATATTTAATAAATTAGGAAAAAAATAGCATGATTTGACTAGAGTAGGCTTTGTAGAGTATCTTAAACTCTAACTATATAACGTGTTAAAGGTATTTGTGCAAATGGTGCGACAAAATTACCGTGTCATATAAAACTACTCAAGAAAAAAAAAAGCATGTTCTTCTAAATTTAAGTGGAAAAATCATCAATGTTTTTTTTTCTTTTTTCCTTTTTAAAACGAAAACCAACATAAACCCACATAACCTCTTCATTTTCATCTTCACGTTTTTGTAAGAGATTGGATTTAATTGGTCATTTAAATCATAAAAACTGTGTCCATATATGTGATGTTTATACGTATCTCGTTGAGTTTTGTTTCTAAAAAAAAAAATTGGGTTAAGATCCTCACCATTCATAAAAATAAATTGAAGATGCAATTTGAAGAGAGATAGACACAAAAAGTAGGTGGTGGGTCTTACCATTAAGTGGATCCCACTATCATTAATTATTTTTTACTTTTTATGGGGTAAAGATCCTCTTTATTTATAAAAACAAATGGAAAGTAGGTCACACCATCATTAATTATTTTTACTTTTTATGGGGTAAAGATCCTCTCTATTTATAAAAATAAATGGAAAGTGGGTTCCACCATCATTAATTATTTTTTACTTTTTATGGGGTAAAGATCCTCTCCATTTATAAGAATAAACGAAAGATGCAATTTAGTGAGTGATAGAGACATAAAATAGGTAGTGGGTCCTACCATTAAGTGGGTCCCACTATAATTAACTACTTTTTTTTTGTATCTTTATCTCTCCAAATTGTCGAAATGGAGAGAATCTTAACTCCTTTTTATACTCGCTCCGGTCACATTTATAAGCAACTTTTGCTTTTTCAGATTTATTAAATAAGTGACGTATTTGAAACATAATATAGCCTTGATACGTCACTTAATTAATGAATCTAAAAACAAAAGTTGCTTATAAATATGATTAGAGAGAGTATTATTAAAGGTGTTTAGAAAAAGATACAGTACAAGTGAAAACGAGATACAATGAATAAAGATAATTCAACACAGTGAGTAGTTAGTTGAGTACAATAAAGCCATTTGAACTTCTTAGAAGCAATTAGTGCAATAGAAACACTCAAATTGACTACGAAGTCAATTCATGCTTTCCTTTCTCGAATTAATTATTATTAACTCAACGAGATACATTTTTTGAGTCAAGATCTTTTCCATTTATTTCTCTCACAATTTCTTCTATTTAGAGAAATAAAGACATATAAAAAGGAATTAAGATTCTCTTCATTTCGACCATTTGAAGAGATAAAGATACACAAAAGGAGTATATTTTTTAGGTTTAAATGTATTTTTCATTAGGGTATACATGAGTCGATTTGGGTTGGGTTTGGCCAAACCCAATATCCAAACCATATAAGGTACTCCCGGTTTGGGCAAACCCACTAATTTTCAATTTCGTTTAGGTTAGGTAATGGTTTACCCAAATTATTTTTCTGTTTTTTTTTTAATATTAAATGACAATTCTTCATATTTTTTCATGAAATAACCAGCTTTTTATTTTCATAATAAAATTGGGTAACCTATTTTTACTATATGCTAGTGTCATAATATAATAAAATACTTGCAAACACTAAAGCTGAATTACGTAAAATTGTTTTAGCATCAAAACAACTAAAAAGTGCAACATTATAATTTGTAGCTCTAACATGCTTTGATTTTCAATTTAGAAGATGTCCTGTTTCAATTTTAGAAATTAGACTTTATTTATGACTAAAACCTTTGTTATTCTCCTTCCTCCCTATGAAAATAAAAATAAAAATATGGACATTATTGGATAAGTGGGTTTATTGGGTATGAGTTTGTTTTACCCAAAACCCATTATTTTTTTATGGGTTTTTCATTTTTTAAAACCATGTCCACCCAATAAACCCAACCCAACCCAACCCACTTTTTTTGGGTGGGTTTGCCGGGTTTTTGGGTTGATACAACCCAAGTACACCCCTACTTTTCTTTACTTTGTAGAACCATTTAATGACAAGTTTTGTAAGAACTTTTTTTTTCTCCTTTTATTGGTAAAAAACAATAAAAAGATACATGATAAAAACATCATATAAGTTTTATTAAAAAAAAAAGTTACTGTTTTATTTTTGTTATTTATTGTTTCTTTTTGTTGTTAAAGTGTAGGAAATGACACATGTATCGAAGCTTAGGTACCCAAAAGATATGGGGATGGGGCACCCAACTTGTTGTCCATGAGGGTATGGACTCGACTACATGCGTTTTTTATGAACGCGGATACGGGGATGGACACTAATGGACAAAATAACAAGTGTATTATATAGTCACCAAACAGTAAAAAAATTCAACTAAGCTATCACTGGTGACTAAGATAATGGTAACTAATTGAAGGGTGGGGTGGTGGTGTTCTCACTTGGCGGAGGGAGGGAGGGAGGGAGGGAGAGAGAGAGAGAGAGAGTGAGAGAGAGAGAGAGAGAGTGAGTGAGTGAGAGAGAGAGTGAGAGAGAGAGGGAGGCGACTATGTCATGTCAATGTCAGATTCACATCTAAATTGTTTAAGTAACTACAAACTATAGATAGAGTGTTGACTGATTGCTTGACCTAGTGATATTTGATCAAAATGGTTAGGCCAATTCCTTAACACTAACTCTCTTCAATAGTCATATACTCCATAATATCTTAAATGAAATGATGACCGTTGAAGGTTTTGGAACGCCAAATTCAATAACAATTATTCATAGAATATGTCTATGCTAGGAAAGAATCAGACAATCCATACTCTTAATTTTATTCAAGGCTGGGGTTAGTTCACCTTGATTTGCATCAATTCATGAATGATCATATAAACATAAATATAATCGAACAAAAATATAATTGAATAAAAAAAATCAACAAATCCACAAAATTATTTTAAGTTACATGATTTAAACAAATACATGAAGCTCCTCTTTCATGACCTAACCAAGATAGGTTTAGCTACTAGTGATGTCAAAACACATATTAAACATCATGAATAAACAAACATAAGAAAAGAATCATCAGTGACGACTCCTCACTATATAAGTGCTTGATTGACGAATTGACAAATTCACCAAATTGTTCCAGTTAATAAAGTAGTAAGTTATCGTCTTCACATGGATTATCGTTCAACTTGTCAGTTAACAAAAATCATTTGAGTAGAAAAGTAATTAAAAGAGTTTTAGGGTTGCAAGTTTTGAATTGTCCTGTTTAATGCGTGATTGGGTTTTTGATTCAGATGTTTAATGACGATTAAGGTATCTTGAAATCCCCTCTACCTTCTTTGTTGGAATTAATGCAGTTTAAGATTAGTTATGATTTTTCCTTGATTAACGAGAGTAGGACTTCACCCCGTGATGGAATGGCGGGAAGTTTGAATATTTGTTCTACAACTATAAGTTCATCATGGAACCCTAATCAAGATAATTTAGTTACACATAGTAACCGACCTCATTACAAAAAAATAGAGAAACATACCCTAGAGAGAATAAGAGGAGGAGAAAAGCCTCTGCCTTCAAGTTATGATGTTTTACCCTTGCCTTGTACCTCTATTTTCTAAATGAATAAAAATGTGTTCAAGGATCTCAATTTATATTGCATCATTACTTAGAGATTAAGAGATGAGGACTAGACTTTTTCCTTTGATTCAACATGGAAAACAAGCTAAACTGCATTTTTACCGTACTCATGCGCAGAGGCGCATGAGGCAACATGCATAACTATCTCAGCGCATTGCTCATTGCTAATTCAATTATTGCAATGTATAAGTTTAACAACATTCTATTGAATACAATTTCATAGTTTTTCATTCATATTCGTTGTTTACTGGTGTTTTTGGTAAATGATAGACGAAATTGGCAAGTGCATTAAATCGCAACAAGAAGTAAAGTAGTAAGTTGTATCATTCTCCACATGGATTGTCGTTCAACTCAATAATTAGCAAAACTTATTTTAAAACGGAAAAATAGTAAAAGATGATTAAAATGGCAGGGTTTAATTACACTGCCTTGATAGATTTTTGGCAAGTGTACCAAAACTATCGAAGTAATAATAAAGTTCGTATCCACGATGACCGTTGTTAATTTCTACTTAGCAAGTTCGTTAAAATAAAGGATGTATTAAATTCAATGGTTGCCCTAGGCAGTTGGATTAAGTGCTAAAAATAATAAATTGCAAGTAAATAAAACTGGTTGGAAA
>Ga0228710_1010004_pt1 | contig 12878 bp, 8 predicted proteins | sample MedpolnodulmetaG_FD_177995 | JGI IMG/M metagenome (GOLD analysis project Ga0228710, IMG submission 177995) | Root nodule microbial communities from Medicago polymorpha collected in Santa Monica, California, United States - pink nodules | ecosystem: Host-associated > Plants > Roots > Nodule...
CTTTAATGATATCCCACTTCTCAATAAAGCTTGACTACGGATACTTTAAGAATAGTTTTTCTTATGTTTAACGGGGTCTCACAATTAAGTTATACTTAATGTTCCATTAAACAGACTAACTATTCTAAGGACTTTATTATTTTGAAACAAAACAAAATCAATAAAGAAATGCCTTATTATTTATATATTCACAATATATATTTATATCAATATCATGATACAAAGCCAAACCCAATCAATATAGATTGGCTATTAGGGCTTACTCCAACAACAACTATCAGCGGTGGTTGTGCTCTCACAGCTGACTTGAGACCAAACAAACTAAAAAAACTACCTAGGGTTAGCCTAGTCGGCAGAACCCAAAGAAAAACCTTGCTCTAGATACCATTTTGAATATGAATATTTCTCATAATATTGAAAGGAATGAAAACCAACTATTTATATACATGAGATCTGATCTAAATAGGAATGCAATCTCATCATAACTCCTAATGATACTAACAAATCATACTATATTAAATATAATAAATATCAATATCTCAATAGTTGTGTGGAATGATACTCGTGAAACTTCACTTACAATTGGGGGACTGGCGTTGAATGAATGGCAGCAATGGAATTAAGTGCAGACTGTGCGGGAGTCGAGCAATCCTACAACTATGCCTCTGCAATCTAACAATAGTTTGGAACCTCCTGGTTACAGATGGTTGAAATGTAACGTCGACACGGTAGTACACCATGCTGGAGGTACTTATTCCATAGGGTGTCGTTTCCGAAATTCTGAGGGGCGATTTGTTCATGCTCAGCCCGCATGGAAGGATGCGAATTTAACGGTTCTCGAAGGGGAAGCTTGGGCTCTGCAACATGCTATTCAGGTAGCCATTGACAAAGGTTGGCATAGAGTAATTTTTTAATCGGATTCAAATACGCTTGTGGATTGTATCTCTTCCCCAACACGTGGCAGATCCGAGTTTCATGCATTAGTTTATCTTATTAATTCTATTTTAGTTTTACATTCCAACTTTGAGGTAAAGTTTGTTAGGCGACAAGCGAACATGGTTGCTCACACCCTTGCTAGGGCGGCCTATTCTTGGGCTAGTCACCGTATTTTTGAGATTTGTACTCCTTGTATTGACTCTATTTTAAGTAATGATATGCATTAAGTTTGCTTTGGTCAAAAAAAAAAAACTCATCAATTTCACATAATTGTCACGGAGTAAAATTTAGTAATGAATTCACAATAACATTATTAATCAATAAATGAAATTGAAAATAAAATAAAATAAAAGTGTAAATTTAATATTTTACCCTTGCAACATAAGACTGTTGAAGGTCAACAACACTTTTTTTCAAAAAATTTACACTTTCACTGTCTAATATAACAAAAATAGTTGAATCGGTGTGATCAATCACCCTAATTTGAAGGTTATACCTATTTAAATCACACCAACATCAACATGAATGTAAGCCTTGGTAACTATAATTAAAATTAGCATAAAACGAAAGAAGTTTGATTTTCAAAAAGAAAAAAGAAAAAAAAGAGAGAAAGGAAGTCGTAAGTACCTAAAACAAATGACGCATAGTCATCCTCACATCTCCAACAATGATATCAACCATCTTTCTCTCTAACCCCCCAACGAAACAATTATTTGACGGACATCCACGGCAAGACCATTGTGATTCAGAGTATGTGTCTTTCATAATACCATCCATATTGATTAAATAAATTCGGTCTCAACCTTTGAAGTTAGGCATTCTCCATATTCTAATCATCTTAATCTTGAATCTCCATACTTTGTATTTATTATTGATGGTTATGCTATCAATGAAGTCTGATTTTGTAGCCATAATTTCTGAAAAAGAAAAATAAAAAAAAAGAATGATGAAATTTATGATTTGGTTATTTAGGAATCAAAATTGAATGAAGGTATTATGAGTGTGTGTGTGTGTGTTATGGTCAATTTCAATTTTTTTTCAAAATAAGGAATTGTTTCGTGTTCTTTTAAAATAAGAAATTTTTGTCCTCGTGAACTTAGCTCAGTTGGTAGAAACAATGCATAATATATGCAAGGTATATATGTGTGTTTTTTTAAGTTGATGTTTGTAGTTGAACTGCATTATTTTTTTACCTGAATTATGAAAACTTCATGTAATTTTACAAAATCCCTATGAAAAAAAAAAGTATAACCTTAGTGAAAGCTGGTGTATTTTTTTGGTCATAATATATAGGATGAATATTTTATATTCTGATAAATACAAACTAGTGCGTTTTACTGGTCAGAGGGAAAAAACTTTTATGTGAGTCATTATGCATAAATATTTATTTCACTCTATCATGATCAATTCTTGTATTAAATTAGTGGAAGGTTATTTGTTTTGTTGGTTAAGGGTAATTTTGGAATGATAAAAGGGCAGCAAATAACTAGTAAATGAGTGTATGTAATTTAATAAAAATCTATAAAGGTGAGTGTAAATAATTAAGTGGATGTAAATTGCTAACTTACTGTTCAATAATTTTAGATGAGTGTAGATTGCTAATTTATTCTTTATTGTTTTTGGGTGGATGTAAATTGTGCATATTTTTATTTGGACAAAAAAACCAATATCCAGTAGTGTAAACCAATTTAAAATAAGGGTTAGTTTAATAAATATCCCTCGAGCTATTTGTTGGTGCAAGTTAACACATATGTTTTCCTCTAAAAAAAACACATATGTTTTGATGAAAATTACTAAAGTAACCCTCAAGTTATTTGTAATAAAATAAAAGTGGATCTAAGTTAGCAAATTGGTGCAAGTTAACAAATATGTTTTAATGAAAATTACTAAAGTAACCCCCAAACTATTAGTTGTAAATAGTAAAGATGAATGGTATTTTTGATAAATAGCAGCCCCTGCAGAGTTTGAAACTTACTATTGCATAAGTGGGGAATCCATCTCCATCCTCTCTCTTGTCTTTATTTTTCCTATGGATTTTTCTTTAATTTTTATAACCATTTTTCTCTCTCTTGGATGTTTGTGAGGTGTCATGTTATGGTTTGTTGTGACCAAATGTCATTTTTTGGTAACGTGACCATCTAAAAATTGAGTAAATGGTCACTTTGATCTCTGACTCTGCACTTCATTGTCACAAAGGTCACTGACTCAAAATTAAATATAAAGTAGTCCCTGAATATGCACTTATGTTATCACTTTAGTCCATAGCATTCAATAATTATGTTAACTGATGACGTGACAAAGGTTTTATGCAGACAAGGAGTATGAGGTGTCACACAGAGACTAAGGTGAAAGTAGAAAATGATCATTTTGGTCCATGAACTAAAGATAAATATCCCCAAAAATCAATATCCTTATACCAAAAATCAATATCCTCAAACTCGTCCCAACGAAGTGTTGCTCTTCGTCAATAACTGGGTCATCTTCCTCAATGAAGTTGTTCTGTGGTTGCGGGAGACTTGTTTCTAGGTCCCTAACTGTGCATACTTACTATCAGTTAGGTCCCTGACAATGAACATTGAGGTTAAAAAATGAAATAGTATAATTTAAAGTTAACATTGAGGTTAAAAAGAAGAAACCATGTAGGAATTCAAGATATACAAATACATAATTTGAGAAAATGAGATTCATAGCTAGACCTGAAAGCCCGAAACAATTCTTCATATTGCTAGAATTGATAAATTGATATATAATATGATCATAATATGTAGGTTTACTTCGTGAATGTAAGTGTTTATTGTCAGGGACTATAGTGACGGTAAGTGTTTACTGTCATTGACCTAACTGATAGTAAGTATGCACAATAAAGAACCTAAAAACAAGTCTCCCGCAACCACATAACAACTTCATTGAGAAAGTTGACCCAATTCTTGACAAAGAGCAACACTTCGTTGGGACGAGTTTGAGATATTGATTTTCGGTTCAGGGACCAAAGTGACAATTTCCTACTTTCATCTTAGTCCCATTGACACCTCATACTCTTTGTCAGCATAAAACATTTGTCACATCATCAATTAACATAATTATTTAACGCATAGACTAAAGTGATAACAGAAGTGCACATTCAGAGATTACTTTGTATTTAATCTTGAGACAAAAATTTTAGTACCAGCGTGGTGCAGAATCAAGAACCAAAGTGATCGTATACTTTCTAAAAATTACTCATCAGTTGAGCTATGTTTACGAAACCTACCATAACATACTGTATTATATTTATTTAAATAATTAATTATTCTATCCGAAAAATCAAAAACAAAATCATGCACAACCTTGAACTATCTTCGTCCAATCTAGGGCAAGTTCCTGTCAAAATCGTTGTCAGTGACTCTGTAGGAAGCCTACAGACACGGCCCTTAGTTTTGGCTTGTCTTAATATTTTGCAAGCTTGCATCATTGCATGCATGTCATCTTGCATAGTTGCATGTATGTACTATCGACTATATCTGCATTCATAATTAACCTCTTTATCACACTTGATTGAACCACCTCAATTAATATTATGTCCGAAATTTAGAGGTGTAATTTTATTTTGATTTAATTCATATATATCACGACAGTGTAAATAAAATTTACGCGATCAATCAATAATATCCGATAGATCGATAATTCTCTAAGAAAACCGACAAATTATTAAAAAAGATTGAATAGGGAAAAAAGTTTGACTTTTGTCATAATCATTTTAGAATCATACATATATTTAATTTACTGTGATTTATTGTAAAACTTTTGACAACCACAGTATATACAAATTGAACCCAATTTTTACACTAATAAATATTAGTAGTTAGTTTATTAAGAAAAATTTGTTAGCGATATTGAAAATCAAACACTAGATCTCCTTTTAAATACTTCTTTTTCCTCCAAACAATAAATCTTTTATTTTTGACGGAATCCAAAAAATAAATCTTATTAACAATGATTCTTTTCCTCAAGAAATTAATAGTAGTTAATAAGATTTATTGTTATTTAATTATATACTAATTAATGCGTAGACTCGTGCAATATTACAAGGAAAATTTGAGTGTACTAAAGCATGTATAGCTTTGTATCCGTAAAAAAAAATATAATAATTGCATTAGGTTCTTCTTTTCTTTACTTTTTTATGAACAAATAAACAAATAATTGCATTAGCTATTGGCAACAAAAGAGTGTGTGTGTTTGTTTGTCTGCAAGTGTACATAAAGGACAAATACAAATACAAATACGAACAAATACATAAAGGACAAATAAGCATCTAGGAATAGTGAATAGTGTGGTAAAGGGAACCCAACAACTCTGCGTACCCATGACGAAATTATTAAACAGACAAAGATACCATTATTCACCCAACATTCATACCGTCTCCATATCCCAATATCTGGACCAATATATTTTTTATACACAATCATATGATCTTAGCAAAAATAAAATAAAAAACGAAATTAATATATACTAGCTCCATCGCTTCATATAAGTAAATTTAACCAACTTCAAGCTATTAGATTCAAGTGGTTAATAAACTTCATCAAATTACAAATTTTTTAAGAGATAATCGACTTTGATCTTTTAAAAAAAGAAAGATAATCAACTTTGATTTTTGAGTAAAACAGTAATTGTTCAGACTAAACTTACTTCAAAGTCAAACTCCAAATTAATAGAGTCTTTTTCCTCTAATGGTGATTAATTAATTTTCTTGTTTTTATAGAGGAAATAATTTTCTTTTGTTGAGATTAATAATTTTCTTTTGTGACATATATAAAATTGAGAATTTGTGTGCATATGCGGATTTAAAGAAGTTAGGAAAACTGTCCTTAACGCCTAGCACAAATATTATTGGGTTAGACACTTTGATTTGAGTTTAAATTAAAAATTTCAATGTTGTCTCTATGTGAGTTTAACTCAGTTGACATAGATATTACATATTATATATAAGGACTAAAGTTCGAACACCGAACACATCATTTCTCCACATTTAAAATGTGTGAGCGCCTTTAGCCATTAGACTACTTGACTTAAAAATAAAAAAAATCACTGTTGTATATTAAAGTTTTATGTGCCATTTTTCACTTCATTTACAACCTAAAGACAAATTGAGTGATCATTCATGAAACATGGGGAAACTTCATAGTTTGAACTTGTTTGACTAATCGATTTGTTTAAGCTATTAACATCTTCAACAAAACTTTTGGTCCAAACCATACCAAACTTATAACTATTTTGGATATAAACAACTATTTTGGAGATAAGTGATCTGCTCAAAGATTGTGACGATGAATAAAGCGTGTGTTGTGAGTCACTTTTGTGTTGTCATTCCATATACCAGATATTATTCCAACTAATAACCTTCTTTCAACCCTAAAAATACTCATTATTTCAATAAGAAAAATGAATAGTTAGAGATGAGACATACATTAACCTTTCATGAATTAGAATTAATCTATCTTTAATGAAAAGTAAAATTCGATTCTGTAACAAAAGAGATAGAGATCATATGTTAAATAAAGTAGATAAAGAAGTTAAATATTTTTAAAATAAAATTGGTAATCAATTGTAAAAATAAAAATAAGAAAATATAATTTTTATTTGATAGAAGTTACATCAATTCATCAATGAAATAATGCAAGAATAAAACCTATTTTATTATGTTTTTTTTTTTAAAAGAAGGAACCTTACTTATTATATTATGTTGATCCATTTTTGTTTCTTCTTTCACAATAATAAAAAATTTATTTTTTTGCCAAGCATGCATAACCGTGGAATATATGTAAATCAAACAAAAAGTAAGCTTGGTGGGTCATTTACCTTTAATTAAATGTCTCTCATAAATTAATCCCTAGCTTTAATTCAGCTTTGAATTAGTTCATATACATCTAAGGCAAGTCAGAATGATAAATTAATGAGGCTTTTATGTTCATGACCCCATCTCACTCTTTTTCTACTAATATTTTCAATATATTTTTTGATAAAAAAGTTACCACAGTACCTTTAAAAGTGTAGCATCATACTCATAAGTCATACGTATGAAAGAGAGGACAAGTCTGCGCAGCTTGTTCATGATGTTCATAAATAATAATAAATTAATGATTAAAATAACATACAAAAGCAAAGCTACTAAAGTTGATTTTTAGTATGCAACATGATGGGATTAGATTCTCAAACACATGCAACTTACTTAAGAGCAATCATCTTTCCCAAGTGTTCACGATCCCGAATCTAAGCATACTTTTTATTAAACTGATTAATTATTTGTACTCTACCACTTAATCACTTATACTTAGCTTAGTAGACTAGTATAATAATGCTATAATAAGTACATTAGGCCAACAAACAAGATCTTCATCCCTCTAAAGGAGATTCATAACTTCCAATCAATATCTTTTCTTTTTCTTTTGGTTATATTTTTTTTGTTTAATACCATAAGGTGCACTTCATTTATAATTGTTTATTTGAATTTCCCACTAATTGGATCATGCTGCACATGAACTGTTGAGTATACTTATTTTGGTAGTTCGGCTTTATTTTATGACACTTTTATATGAGTTAAGATCCCCTTTCTAGGATTTCATGAGATGGATATTGAATTATCATATTTTAGAATGAATTATCCCATAACTAAGAATCATAGAATTACGTAATAAAATGTGAGTTTTCCATCACAATACTTACTACGAACATTTGACAACATCTCTACGTTCGTACAAGAGTAATCAGCGTGGGAGATGAAGCTTAATGTTGTCCTCATTGTACAGAAAGTGTAATGTGTATATATACAAAAGGAGTCGAGTCATAGTTGACTCTCCAAAATAATAGTTATTCAATATACATAAATTTGTTGCTAAATAGGCACCCCATTGTGGAGTATAATATATGGGTGGATATGGAGAAGGGTGGTTATGAAAGCACCCTCTCTCTCTCTTTTCATTTTTCATGAGTTCCATTTAATAAATCTTAATAAAATAAATAAATTTTGTTGAAATGTAATGATATAAAATTGTTTGTAGGACCCATTTAATAATTTATTTTGAGGTGCTGGGTTGGAGAAAATGGGTGCTTATTAAGTATTACCGTAAAATAAGTGATGTGGACATATGAAATTAATTTAAGCACCCATTTTAAGGTGCTCTATTGTGGATGGTCTAAAGATACTGATGATGATACAATGAATATTTCATATTCTAATACACCTCCGTAGATAATATTAAAAGTTGAAGAATGTTGAGACTATCTCTCATGTCATCAAATAACTCTCATGGAAGGCTCTTTGTAAAACTGTCAGCTATTTGGTCACGATAAGAAACGTGTAGAACACGTATTTGACCTTGAATAACCTTTTCACACACAAAATAAATATTCATTTCAATGTGTTTCGTGTGTTGGTGTTGAATATGATTACTTGATAAGTAGACAACATTGTCGCAGTAGACTAGAATGGCTTTCGTGACCGAGCACTGGAGTTCTAATAGTATTTTTTTAAGCCAACAAGATTTAGAAACAACATTAGCAACACCACGATACTCTGCTTCAGCATTTGAATGAGATAAAGTTGGTTGTCGTTATGCAGACCAAGAAATTAAATTTTCCCCAAGATAAACACAATACCTGAACATGGATCTTCTACTGTCTGGACATCCTCCCTAGTCAGCATCAGTATATGTGGTGATTGTGTTAACCAAGAAGGGAGAGAGATGCAAACTGTGAGTAATTGTACCCTTAATGTACCGAACAATTCGCTTCAAGGCAATCATATCTTGCATTCTTGGATCATGCAGAAAAAGACATACTTGTTGGACCGCATAAGATATATCTTGTATTATGAAGGTTAAAAATTGCAATGCTCCAGCAAGACTTTGATATTTAGAGGGATCATGATATGGGTTACCTGAGATTCCACTAAGTCTTGCTTCTGTGTCCAACAGGGTAGAAACTGGTTTACAAGAGGACATGGCAGCCCTCTCAATTATCTCTTCGAAATATTTATGTTGGGAGAGAAAAATGCCACCTGAATATCTTTTTTTTTTTGTTGATAAAACCTGAATATTTTGTAACTAAGATACCCAGAAAGTAACTTAGAGGACCCAATCTTTCATGGTAAATTCAAAATTGAGTTTAGACATGATGGATCGACGAAGAGTATATGATGAGGTGATAAGAATGATATCATCTACACAGAGAAGAATGTATGTTGTATCATTGCCATTATGATTGAGTAACAAGGAATGATCACAAACACTATGGGAAAAATCCAATATAGTAACAAATTCGAAAAATGATGGTACCAAGCAAGAGGTGACTTGTTAATGCCATACAAAGACTTCTTAATCAAGCACACATAATTAGGATGTTGAGGATCACACAAACCAGGAGGTTGGTGCATGTATACACTTTAGTGATTTACCATGTAAGAAGGTATTCTTCATCTAATTGATGGAGACACCATGATTTTGAAATCAATGCTTAGAATCATTCGTATACTTGTTGGTTTAAGTACTAGACTAGAAGTTTCACCACAATCTACATCATTCTGTTTATTAGAAGCAATTCCCTCTAACCGAGCTTTATATCTCTCAAAAGAACCATCTAGTTTTTTCTTATGCCTGAAAATCCACATACTTCGAATAATATTAGCATTAGCAGGATGTGGCGCTAAATGCCACATCTTATTTTCAATAAGAGCATCATATTCGTCTTTCATAGCCATTTTTCAGTTATGATCTTGTAAGGCATTAATTTGATTAGTAGGCAAAGGAGAAATGATGGGGGATTAGATGTGTGGATATTAAAAATTTGGTGTGGTTTAAAGATGCCATGTTGTTCTCGGGTGGTTATTTGAGGAGATAGTTGAGGATTTGGTAGAGAACTGGTAGGTGTAGGTATGTGAGAATTGGGTTCTAAGATGAACCTTTACTTATTTATTTGATTTTTATAATGCATAATTTTATTATTCAAGTATGAGCTAAGTTACATTTAATTTACATATACAACATGTTCAAGTATGATTATTCCACCATAATACATGTGGAAGGATAAGTTTGTGGTTTATGTAGTCCTTAGATTCTATATGGTATGGAGCAATCTGACATTTGGAGAGTCAAGAATCTTTGGCACATGAGATTAACCATTGTCTATATAGTCCTTAGGTCATATTTGAAGCAAACATGCATTAATCCAACAAATATGTTTGAATGCTGAAAACTAGTTCTGATATGTTAGATAAGATTCTTCAATTTTGGAAGGGTTTTGGAAATTTAACAGGGGTAGATTTTAATTACTAGTCCATAAACAAACAAGGTGGAGTCTCCATGGCTAAATTTGTGTCTCTTGAAAGTAAAACTGAATTTGTAATGTCGAACCAAGTGTCTCAACATCCTGCCCAAATTTAGAAAACCAAAACTAAAGCCAAAATTGTACCCTTGAAAATATCACTATTATGGTAGATATGGTCATATAAAATCTTATTGTTATAAATTGTATGGCTATCCAAAACATCCAACACAACCTAAAGTTAACCGTGTAAAGAATCAAGCTAGAAAAGTGATAAGTGATAGAAAGTAGTAAATTCATGATATATCTTAAGCACTTTTGGTTACTTATTTTACAAGTTATCCAAGGAAGAGCCATGAAAATGTGATAAAATACCCTATTATGCTTTTTACATCTTAATTTATCCCAGTGTGCAGGAAAATGATGAACAAGACAAGAATTAAAGAAAGAAACTTGAAAGAAGTGCAAAGGTCAATTCGCCAAAGCGAACTTAGCTCACCACAGAGAGAAAGTTCCAGAAAGCCACCACCCAACATGCTTTGAAGTTCACCACGGAGAGTCAACTTGCCAGGGCGAAGGGAAGGTGAGGACAGGGCGAAAAAGTTCCAGAAACCCCAGGTTTTCATAAGATCAGAGTTCGCCATGGCGAACATATCTCATCTGGCGAGTTAAGGCGGTTTTGGACACTCAAAGCTGACGTGGCAGAAACCCACTAGTGAACGAAGGTCAACTCGCCATGGCGAACATATCTCGCCTGGCGAGCTCCTAAAATTCTGCAAAAGTATAAAAGCTTTCTCAGTCATTTCATAACATTATCTTGTAACTTTTAGAGAGAGAAATTGGGTGAAATTCAAAGAGCTTCATAGAGCAAGAATGTTAGAGGGTGGACTCATCAAGAAACTTTGAGAAATTAAGATCTTAGCATGAATCTTCTTCATTTCTTCCATTGTTGTAATGTTATCATGACAATGATCAACTAAATTTCCCTTGTTGGGATTAGAGGTACTTGATTAAGCTAGTATGTAATCTTTTGATCTTTGAAATATATGATTCTAGCATTTTATTTAATATTGAGATTATTCTTGCAATTTATCTTTATGTTTGATATGAAATGTTTTTGAAAAATACTTTTGAATCTAGGGTTAGAATAATCTTCTATCAAAACAAGAGTTCTAGACATAGGATTTGTGTTTTAATAATCACACAAAGTATCCAAACTTAATGTTATTGGATCATTTAATAGATTGAGAAATCGTCGATTAAGCGATACGATTGAAATCACAATATCATTTAGACATGAATGATGTTGTCGAGTGATACGTGATAATATTGATTAAAGGCTACAACCCGTATATGTGATCATTAGAATATATGTGAAGCTTGATTGAAGAACTCTAATCCTAACGTTTTTACGCCTTATTAATCAACGTTTTTATAATCGCATTTTAGTTCAATAGTTTTACAACAAACAATCAACTAAACCAGAACTTAAAATGATAATCGATGTTGAATATGGCACTAGTCCTTGAGGAGACGATATTGAAAATACTTACTTTTGATTGTTAGTTAAATACTACATCAAAAGGAATGGAAACCTAAGGTTGTTAATACTAGTCTTATAGCTCATACATCTCTTAGAGCCTCCTCAAGGGAAGACTGGTACTTTGATAGTGGATGTTCTAGACATATGACATGGGTCAAGAAGAACTTAGTTGATATTAAATCTTATTCCACTAGTTTTGTCACTTTTGGTGATGGAGCTAAAGGTGAAATCAAAGAAGTAGGAAATCTTTCTAGAAATGGGGTTCCTAGACTTGATGATGTGCTTCTAGTAAAAGGATTGACTGCTAATTTGATAAGTATTAGTCAATTATGTTATCAAGGTCTGAAAGTCAACTTCACTAAGTCAGAATGCTTAGTTACAAATGACAAAGATGATGTCATCACGAGATGTGTGAGATCCAAAGACAATTTCTACTTGTGGGTTCCTCAAGATAAAGTTCATTCTTCAACTTGTTTAATATCTAAAGAAGATGAAGTCAAGCTATGGCACCAAAAGCTTTGACGTCTTAACCTAAAAGATATGAAAAAAGTTATATATGAAGAAGCCGTCAGAGGTTTACCTAAACTTAAAATTGAAGAAAGTAAGATTTGTGGTGAATGTCAAATAGAAAGGCAAACCAAGATGTCCCATAAAAACATCCAACATCAGGTCACCTCATGCTGCAATTGATTTGGGGACAATTGCCATGGGTATTCATATCAATCAAAATAGTTGTAGTTGACATTGAATTTGAAAAAAGAGAGAGAACCAAGGCAAAAAGGGGGTTAAGAAGATGTGAGGTAGGGATGGAGCGTTAGAGAAGATGAAAGAGATACACAGAGATAATACGATAAGCAAGAGGGTAAAATATGAAATTGGTAAATATTGCTAATCATGTAGGGATAGGTTAATTATAGCTCAGCCTAAACTAAGGATAAAAATTACAAAGGAGTAACATGATAGAATTGTTGGTGTAGCCCTAGAGGCCAATAGTTTATGTTGAACTTATCTTATGTATCATGACTTTTATTATTGAATAAATATATGACAATCTTTATTATATTTATAGTAATGTTAATAAAGTCCTTAGAATAGATAGTTC
>Ga0228710_1010005_pt1 | contig 12878 bp, 10 predicted proteins | sample MedpolnodulmetaG_FD_177995 | JGI IMG/M metagenome (GOLD analysis project Ga0228710, IMG submission 177995) | Root nodule microbial communities from Medicago polymorpha collected in Santa Monica, California, United States - pink nodules | ecosystem: Host-associated > Plants > Roots > Nodule...
TAATGCTTATGTTTGATTTATTAGTGATTGAAAAATACTTTTGAATCTAGATGAGAATAATCATCTATCAAAACATAGATTCTAGACATGGAATGGATGTTTTGATAATCACTGTTTGTATCCACACTTAATGCTTTCTTATCATTTAATAGTGAGAAATCGTCGATTGAATGATAGGAACGACTCTTGGATCGTTTAATAGTGTGAGACATCGACGATTGAACGATACAATTGAAATCACAACTTCATTTGGACACGAATGATGTTGTCGAGGGATACGTGATAATATCTAATTGATAATTGGAATCCGCAACCCTAATCCAAGAATACGTATAAGTGGGTTGATGAAGTTTAATTCCAGCATAATCATTTCCCTGTTAACTCTCATACCTTTTACAATTTCGTAGTTTATTAGTTTATGAAACAAAACCATCGGAAAACCCTAGCTCAAAACGACACCGATTGTTGAACGGCTTGGAATATGACACCAGTCCCTGAGGACATGATATATAAATACTTACTTTTGATACTACATCACTAAGACTCTAAACGGATAAACAGAGGAAGCTCCCACTATCCTCAAACAACTCACCAAGCAGGCTAAAATATCACTCCTGCACGATGTCTACCCATTCATACAAACAGGTAGGCGGTCAAAACCACTGGGGGTTAGCTTCACATTAATCATAATCAACATAAAAAATTAAATATATATATATATATATATATATATATATATATATATATATCAAACAACTTCAATTAAATTCAAATTGAGAGATAGTTCAACTTCAACATTATTAATCAACAAAACAAAGTCACAATCATCATAAATATGCAATCACCAATCAAACCAAACATCAAGCATCAAACAACTAGGACACATGTCAATATATGCTATGTCCATAGACACGACTCATACATGCATGCGGTACCGTCACCAACAACGTCTAGGCCGTCACCCCATGATGCCAACAACACATCATAATCACCTCAGCTGGATATAAATATCTCACAACTATGAATGTATGAACATATGACAGACCATGCACATGTTCAACAACAACTCAACAACATCATCAACATACATGCATTCACCGACAATATCAACATCAATACAAATCAACACTCCGTAAAAAATTTCATCATTCAAGTAGAGGAGAAAATCCACCACACTATGATAAACATCATATTTAATACATATCAATCATTCATACATCTTCCTATAAGCATGTAAAGCTATTCACAAAAGATTTGCAAAGTATTCGGCCTTAAAGATTATTTTCGACCAAGTTCGTCTAACATTTTACAACTTTAAAACAATTAAGACAAAGGAACCATAATCAAGTAAACAAACTCTAGTCCCTCAACTATGTATACACTTAGATCACATATGAATGAAGTTCAGTATACATGTGCGTTTCACCGGCCAACTACGACAAAATCATCAAAATCACAAGGTTTGTCTCTCTATATCACTTTTCCAGAAGAATTTCATTTTCAAAGCAAAACAAGTTAAAACTTAATGAAACTAATCACAACCATTTTTAGAAATCATAAAATCAGTATAAAACCTTAACCGCACCCCTTTTCAAAAGTTAAGTTCAATTCAAAAAATCAAGTCAATCACAATCCATAAGATGTCCTAGTAGGTTAAAGGTTAAAAACAACGATCAAACATGTTGAAATAACCATTTTAGAAAACTCAGATCGGCCCCAAAAACAACAAAAACATGAGTTGTTGTACTGAACAACTCGCCATGGCCACCAAATCACTTGCCATGGCGAGCTGGACAGTTTCTTCACTCGCCATGGCCACCAGTTTGCTCGCCATGGCGAGCTTAGACAGTCAGCTCTCGGGTAAAACTCCATTTTCACCCCAAAATCTCAATTATGAGTCCCTAATGCCCAAATTTGTTCCTAAGGTTTGTCTAAACGTTTATAGACATAAAAAGCCACTCAAATCCATATAAAACTTGAACCAAAACATCATTCCATCATAAATCACCATTTGATCCATTTTTGTAAAACTTTTCAAACCACACAAATTCACACCACATCTCTATGATTATGATTACCCAAGGTTTCAATCATCAACAACAACATCTCATAACAACAACAACATCAATTAAATATGAATTCATCAACAATCCATCAACAACAACATTATACTCCACCAATTTTGAGTAAAAACACAAAATATACATATATATACAATTGAGCATGTAATTTCATCATCAACAACTTAATTATCATCAAATTCACATACCCAAACATTACATCAAAGCATTAGCACGAATTTCATCAATTAAATTCACAACAATCACTTTTCACAAATAAGTACTTATGGGTATTAAGTAGAAAAGAGATTATACAAAAGATTATGAGAGAATACTAGCCCCCTTACCTCAATCCTTCACAAAACTAAGTTAATGCTTCACTTTACCTCCAATCCCTTGAATCTCTACCCTCTTCTTTCTCTTCTAGTTCTTCTCTCTTCAAAACCCTTTTTCTCTTCCTCTATCACTTTCTCTCTCTACCTCTCTCAAAAGTTTTGTGAAAATGAACAAATGATTCTATGTGACCTAATTTTCCTCAAAGACTAAGGTTTAAATAGGCTCCTCACTAATGGGCTTAACCCTTTATGTCTTAATGGGCTCAAAACACTCATTAACCAATTTATAAAGTTTCTACCCACTTACGGTTAAAAGTTTTTTTTTGTTGAAGAAACTAAAATAGAATATATTAATAACAACTGAGACGCCTTTTAAGCACAAGGTGTACTAAAAAGGACGTTAAAAAACAAGGTGTATGACAAATATATACAAGGACTAGCAATGACTGATACCCAAACAACACAAAGGGTTCGACCGCCACTGCTCACAACCGTGCACAAAAGAGGCGTTATTTGCCTTTAACCACCAATAAGCGTGGAACTTAAATTTTTTTGGAAGCTCCATAATGGAAGAATGAACATTATTAAAAATTCTATTATTACGTTCTTTCCATATGAGCCACACACAAAGAAGCCACAGAAGTTGAAGAAATGATCTACAACTCCTCCTCCCACCCAAATAATTTGTAAATTGAGAAAAGTGGGTGCTTGAGATGTTGTGATCAACACCTGAAAAACCAAGCCAAAACCTGACATGCTACCATAAAGAGCCAAAAAAACTACAATTGATAAACAAATGTTGCGCGCTTTCAATTTGATCGCAGCCTGCCACACAAAGAGAATCATCCACATGTATAATGCCACAACCGACTAGTAACTTGGTAAAAATATAATTCCCACTTAACACAATAAAAAATAATTCTCACAGTGAAATTACTAATTAACCCCTGCTCACCAAATGACCAAAATACCATTCTAATGCCAAATTCCACTGATCCCAACCAAAATAAACATAGAGGCAATTAATCACATACAATCACACACAAACACACATAAATAAATAATAAAACAAATCTAGCGAAAAACGGGCTGTTACAATAAGCATGTAACCTTGATAAAGTTTAATGTTGGAAACCATATGATGAATTCAATTGATGGATTTTTAATTGATAGATTGTGATGGTTATATGATGATGAACATTTTATGATGTGATTGTGATGAGTAATTGTTGAGTTATTTAAAGAGGTGTAGATGATGAATTATTTGACTAGGTGTAAGTCATGAACGTTTATTAATGTGAGATTGATGTGATAATTGAAGATGATTATATAATGATTTGATTAAATGAAGATGTGTTATATATTAAAGTGATTATATAACAATGTGTTGATATGTTGACGTGTTTATATGATGATATGTTGATATGATGATGTGTGATATAAAGATGGGTTATTTAATGATGTGTAACTGTCGAGTCGAGTTATGCATTGTTGATGTCTTATACGGTGTCCATGCATTCATAGTCAGTCCTATTTGACGATGCGTATTTGACGCTGGGGGACAATAATCAGTAACATACTTCTAATGTCCGATTTTATATGATGTTATGAGATTAATCACTCTAATAACCAAAAATTGGTACCACGTGCATATAGAGTCGAGTAGTCTGCTACATATTTCCTTAGTCTATTGTAGTCTGTTTGTACTTTTTTCTGTTTTTTCTTCAGAGGGTTTTGGCCTAGCCCCCCTCTTCTTGTATTTATTTTTATTTTTATTTTTAATAAAATTGTAGAGTTTGACGGCATAGGATGAAGGTTTCTCGGGCTGCCAACCTAGTTTGGATGTCGGTGTTGCCTCCTGATGTCTGTCATTTCTCCTTGCTTAGTGAAAAAAATATAAAACTATTGATAAAAGATTGGTTAATCTCGTTTAAAAATTTTCTACGATATACTAAATTTGAGGCATAAATACATATTATGTAATTTTATTAAAAAATTATAAATAAATAACGTATACACATTGATCATTCAAATGAGAAAGTCTTACCTAGATACAAACATAAATAAAATTATTTAAGCACATACACAACAAAGAAGAAAATTAAATGTTAAATAAATTAGTCACATCATTTAACATTATTAAACCAATTTTTTTTTTTTCAAAAGAAAGACATTTATATGAGTGTGCCTAAGTTTTTTACATTTAGGTTTGTCTTTATACAAGTATTTCTCCAAAAATTAGTTTCTCCTTCTCCATTATGAATGCTATTATTATATAATTATCTATAAGTACACAGTTCCACCTAAAAATAAATAAATTTAAGTAACGGTCAGAGTCTCCCTAAGAAAAAGATACGGGTCATAGTAAAACCCCACCAACTGAAACAGTGGCACACAAGTGCCAATCAAATCTGGCTATAAAAAACAACCCTTGATGAATGCAAACACACACCATCAAAGTATCACAAAAACTAAGCCAAAAAAAAAAACCAATACAAACAAAATGTCCTATACCAATGAGAAAGAGAATCATGTCTTGGAATATCCCACCCCACAAATAGATGACAATGATACACTCTCAGCTATGGTACTTGGTGCCAATTTGGTGTTTCCTGCAGTTCTTAACGCTGCAATTGAACTCAATTTATTTGATATCATTGCTAAGGAAAGTAATGGTGGATTCATGTCATCCTTTGAAATTGCATCAAAGTTACCAACTCAACACTTTGACTTGCCAAATAGGCTTGATCGTATGTTGCGATTGCTTGCAAGCTACTCTCTTCTGTCTATTTCCACTAAGACCAATGATGATGGTAGCATGGTGAGAATTTATGGTATCACACCATCTGGTAAATATTTTATTAGTAATGAAAATGATGGTGGCTATTTGGGGTCAATGACTTCATATTTGTGTCACCCTGCTTTCTTAGGGGTGTGGTAAGTGTTTTTCCCTTATTAAAATGGTTATTTTGTTGTTTGACTTAATTAATAGGGAAATGCCAGTTAAGAAGATTAATATAGAAATTATGCATTGGAAATTGGTAAAAAGTAGAATGTTTAACATTATGAAAGTCAAAAAGTTGTTTTTTTTATGAAAATTTTATATTTTTGACATCCTTAACCATTGTCTTTAGGACACTAGTTAACAAAACCCTAATTAATATAGTTATATCAAAATATATACATGGTGTCATGTGAGCATAGTTTAATTTGAAAGGACATTGTAGTATTCTAGGATTAAAGTTTTAACCTCACGATCTTCACTTATTCAATTTAAAGACTGAATTTCTAATCAGTATCTTACTTAAACAAAAATAAATAAAACACACATGTTTAAACTTGGAAAGTTGATTCAATATTTAATAACTTTATATACGATATAAAATTAACAAATGTGATCGTTGAATTCATTCTTTTCTTCTTCTAAAGATCCTAACGACGCATATGCATTAATGATGTGTTTGATTTGCTGTACTATATTTGATTTAGAAACATGACTGAAGTAAAAAAGGATTTTTCATCCCTCACAAAATCATGAGACAATTTTTTATCCAAGAGTACAAACTATAAAAAAATATTTAAATAAGCTTTTTTATTTTCCAACATAAAAAATGGTATTGCTTTAACTATATTTTTAAATATCGGACCGGCCACTGACCTGGTAGGGTGTTGGTTTACTAAGTCAAAGATCAAACCACTGAGTTATTGGTCGAACCGCACAAAAGAATCAGATTATATCAGTTGGCTCGATCGTGTCACTCGGTCTCGATAAAAAAATCTCTTATTAAATTGGATGATTCGTTCTTTAGAAAAATACTTTCACTTATAAAAAGTCAAAAAAGTTAACATAATTTCACAAATTCATTTTTTTGAATTTAATTCATTGACTATGATATAATTACCTAATGAAATACAAAGATTAATTTTAATCACAAAATTGATTTTCTCAAAAAGAAATTACGGATTTTGATTTTTGGCAAAAAAATATGCTATTAGTCCCAACAATATTTAAAAAAGAGTGTATTTTTTTGGTGTTAAAAATATTGTAAATTATATAAAAAAAATTAAATTATAAATTTTTTAGCTTAATTTGCAATATATTATTAAGCTAAAATTATTAAAAAAATCAAAACATTAAAAGTTGAGATGTGAATTACATTGGCAAATGAATTTTCTAAGTCAAGTGTTGACCCAAGTCACCAGTTTATTCTGGTTCTTGTTGGTTTAACCTTGTTTGCAACTGTACAATAACATAATCGATCCAATAAATAGACCGAACTGGTTTATCCTCCAGTTCTCAGTCGGATCGATTTGATCGGGAGCAAATATGACGGCTGTGTCTAATATAGAGTTTTTTAAAATGGTATAAGGGTTGAACTTTACTTTTTATTTAGTAAAAACTGAATTTTATAATAATAAAAGTAAAAAATAGAAATATTTAATTAAAATTTACCCAAAATAGAAAGATCTATTGTCCGATCATATCCATTTTAGAGAACCCCTTAATTGACATTCCAATGGTCAACTTTTTTTTTTTTTTTTAAGCTGGTTAACAACCAGACCCTTGGTCAACTTTGTTTTAATGAGTATATTTTGAATTTAATATATATATATATATATATATATATATGAAGATAAGGAGTATCACATGACTTAACAAGGATCGGATTGATAAATTTTATATAGCTATAACAATTTATTAGCGTAAAGACAAACAGTTGTCTTGCAAATGATACTTTTTTTTTTCATTCAACTTTGTTTGAAAGTGTTTATACTTTATATAACCCTTTAACATTGATGTGAAATTTCTTAAAAAAAATCATTGATGTGAAATTTCTTAAAAAAAATCATTGATGTGAAATGTATAAACAAGGGTTTATGACCTCAAATATGATTATTTACATAATTTCTTTTTATTGTTTCCTAATTCAATCATAATTTTATACATAAATATTTCATCAACAACAATATAAATCAATTAATTGATCAATATTGTTTCAAACAAAGACCAAATAACACACACATGAATCCTAATTTTGAAATGAGTAAATTTGGACTTACGAATTTAACAATAAACATCTATTTAAACACTTTTTAACTGAGTTTAAAAAAAAATAACAATATTAAATATATTTTATGACTTAAATGACTGGGCACAATGTTACTAACATAAAAGACCAATTTTAAAACAAAACAATTAAAAGGACTAATCTAACACAAACGTTAAATTAATTATTTTTTTTTAGGGAAGAAGTTAAACTTAAAAGACCACAATATATTTAGCCTACAATATGAGTTTAAGAGACTTACAATATTGTTAGTGTAAATTAGTTCTATACTAACCTTCAATGGGAGCTTTCCAATTTTTCATGTCATACCACTAATTTAAAAATGCATTGGCAAGTGGAGTATTTTGATAAATGGAAATTTTTTATTTGATTTGTACGTCAATAAAAAATCTGGTTACTCTAATTGTGAATATATAACCAATTATAAGTTCATAAAGTGTAGGCTAAAGTCAAATTTAATATTGATGTATTGGCTCTCCAATTAATATATGTATTTATCATTACTTGCTAATATAGCTTGTTTCTACATACAAAAATTGTTTTTGTAATATAGGTTGAATTTCAAGGATGCAGTTATGGATCCACAGATTGACCTATTCAAGAAAGTTCATGGAATATCTATCTTTGAGTACTTTAAGAAAGATCCACAAATAAACTACATATTTAACAAATCAATGACTGATACATGTACACTCCACATGAAAACAATCCTTGAAATATACAAAGGATATGAGGGAATATCCACCCTAGTTGATGTAGGAGGTGGAAATGGACAAAGTCTCAAAGCCATTATATCCAAATATCCATCAATAAAGGCAATCAATTTTGATCTCCCACAAGTGATTGAACATGCACCATCCTCTCCAGGTAATTGTTTGATTGTATCTCAAATTTTATATTTAGTGACCACTTTCCCAAGATTATTTGAAATTTTGAAAGACTTTCCCATGGTTATGAAATATTGAAAAATTGTCAAATTTTATTAGGGATCGAACATGTTGGAGGAAATATGTTTGAATGTGTTCCACAAGGAGATGCTATAATGCTTAAGGTTGGTATACATACATAATATACACATTTATTATCTAATTAATTATAAATTATTAATTCTTGCTAATATTATATCGATTCTAATTTTGTGCTCATGGCTTATATTGTTGTAGCTTGTGTGCCATAATTGGCCAAATGAAAAATGCATAGAAATTTTAAGCAGTTGTCACAAAGCTTTGCCTCCAAATGGTAAGGTCATTATTGTGGAGTTCTTATCGCCAGAAGGTCTAGGATCAGTAAATGCATCTAAGATGGTTTCAATTGTTGACAACATCATGTTTATCACAGCTGGTGGTAAGGAAAGAACTCCAAAAGAATATGAGAGTTTAGGTAAACAATGTGGATTTTCTAAACTTCAAGTTGTTTGTCGTGCTTTCTCCATCCTCGGAGTGATGGAACTCTACAAGTAACCAAGTCACATCTAGGATCAATAAGTCACACATCGTTTGTAATATATCATATAAATGTGGCCATGTACTTTAAATTTTCTAGATTTCAAGTTGCTTGTTGCACTTTAGTTGATACTGTCATAGTGTTCTACCAAAAAAAAAAATATTGTCATGGAGTTCTACAAATAAGTGAATCGCTTTAATTGGGAAATGCAGTTTTTTTTGAAAAGAATGAAATTATCTTCAATTAATTGGAAGATCCAAGGCTAATACATGATGAATAACATAAGAAAAACTTTTAGAACACAATGTTGGGCGCCATAAAAAGCAAACCAAGCGCTCACTCTCTATGACTGGGCACTAGAGGCTGGGCGCTAGGCGCCCTTGATAGCTTCGTTCCGGGCGCTAGGCACCCGTACGGTCATCACATGCGATTTTGGGCTACCAGAAACCTCTGTTTTATGCGTTTTCATAATGTTTTTGGATTCCAATAGCCGCCGCAATGGCTCTGCTAGGGTTTCCTTGAAACCAATTCCTTCATGATTCTATTGGCTCACTGCTTTTTCTCAATTCATTACGTGATTGCTAGTTGTTTAATTGTCCACCAATTCCTTGAAACCAATTTCTGCTAGTTGTTTAATTGTCCACCAAATCATCACATCCCATTCGGTGGCTGATCACCAAATTTAATTATCCACCATTTCATTACTTGATTGCTTTTTGTCCACCAACTCATCACTTTTGATTTCGTGATTGCTTGGTTGAATTGGTGCATACGTACGGATATCTCTTCTGTTTGATTTCGATCCCAGCTGCCATGTTCGACTGGCAGGCTGAGATGTCTGTTCCGGCAGCACTCCCAAAGGCTGCAAGGGTTATCATACCGCCCCCACCAGTTGCTTCTCCGGTGATTTCATTTGCACAGGCTTTGACAGCTTCGACCAAGGCTGTTTCCAATGACAATTTACCTCAACCTTTGATTCGAGGAGAAAGAGTTAGCATCAAGATTACGCAGGATATCTATGAAAAAGGAATGGCTGTTTGTAAGACAAATTTGCGAGGTAGGCTTGTTCTGAACAAAGGCGATAAGCCTTATGCGACCAAAGAATTTCAGTCGAAACTCCAAAAACTTTGGAAGACAACAAGAGCATGGAGTATGATGTCTTTAGGAAGAGGGTACTATGAATTTTTCTTTGCAACAAAGATGGATATGGGCACGGTCAGGGCTGCGGGCACGGTCAACTTAGAAGCCAGGTGTCCTTCGACTGTTTGAGTGGTCCAAAGATTTTAATATGCATACTCAGCGCAACACACATGCTCAGGTGTGGATTCGATTGCTTGAATTGCCTCAGGAGTATTGGATGGAGCAGACACTCCGAGAGATTGCCAGTGCGATTGGTACACCTCTTTTGATTGACAATGTGACGTCCAAGCGCTTGTTCGGTCACTATGCACGTATTCTCGTTGATATGGATTTCTCTCGCAAGCTCTTTCATGAAATTGTGATCGAAAGGGAAGGGTATTCCTTTACAATCGAAGTGGCCTATGAATGGTTATCGGATTTCTGTTCTCACTGTCAGAATATAGGTCATGATGTCACTGCTTGCAGACGACTTTATCCTAGGAAGGAAGCAACGACACCTAAGGAACAAATTGCGCAGGGGAAGAAGCAAGTCCCTGCAAAGAAGGTTACTTAGGTACCAATTAAATATAATCCATCTGGCATTGGTTCCTCTGTATCTTTTAGCTCCTTAAAAGAAAATGATTCAGAACCGATAAATATAGATAAGGAAACAAAAGCAGCCCCACAACAATCAATGAATTCATGGGTTCCCATTCAGAAAACAATTGAGGCCGCACCTTTGGAGGAGGAAACGAAAACTGTCCCACATCTGCAGCACCAATCCACAAATTCAGATATTGCAGTTCAAATACCACTTGAGGTCGCATCTAATTTGGAGGCTTCCTTGGAGATGGATGTAGTGTCCCAATCCCAAGGGGACGATATTATTGACCACATAGATGACATCCTGGTTGTAACACCGACAATTATGGTAACTCCTATTTCTCATAGCCATGTTGTTATTGATAATACTTTTAGCATACAACTTGAGAATGTATCTGATGAGATAGCTAGAAATGATTTGGAGGAGAACCAAGAACATATTTTATCCCCAGTCAAGGAAAAAACATTAGATGTTAGTAGTATTGTGGTGCCAGATGGTGCTCATGTAGACCCGCTGCTGCAGAAAGACTTAGATTTATGCAAACTTGGCTAGCAAAGGTTGTTGTGAACGAGATGTCATTTAAGGAGGTAGTTTCAAAGTCTTAGAAATTTTTTTTTTTTGCAAAAGGCTTCATACAAAACTCACTCTCAGGGTCCTCTTCCTCCGTTTAAATGAATATTATTTTTTGGAACATCTGGGGGATTGGTATAATGATTCCAGGCTTAATTCTACGTGGTTCACTATGTTGCATTCTTCTTTGTTGGCGGATTTTTCTAGGGACAGGAATGAGATGCCTTATAATTATAAATTTTCTTAGCTATTTCGGTCCCTTGTTTTTCATGTATATATTTATTTTTCTTTTGAGGGTTTTTCCCTTAATGTAAATATTTTCTTAGCTATTTCGGCCCCCCTTAATGTAAATATTTTTCCCTTTTTTATAATAATATTATGTATTGGAAATGAGGTAGAGGATGAGGGCTTCTGTTGGGTGCCAACCTAGTTGGGATGCTTCAGATTCTCCCGGATGTCTAACCTTTCTCTTGGCCTTATCGAAAAAAAAGATTTCAATGGTTGTAACTCTTCGTAGATTTGATTGGAATGTATTGTTTTATTGTTATTACAAAAATGTAAGTTAACCAATACATTTCTTGAATCAAAAGTTATGATTTCAAAAGAATGCAACTCTTGGTGAAAGGATTCTTTCTCAATTCGAAGTGGTATAACATGTGTTATAAATACACGGTCTATAACCATCAAAAAGTACATTGAATTTATGGATCCCATTGATATCACACTTGTGTCTCTCTCATAAATGGATGGTGGGTAAATGGAGGGAATAGATGGATGTTGGGTAAATGGAGGGAATATGAACTCACTAGGGTTACAATCATAATGTAAACCAATCTACAACCTATTTTTTTGTCATAAAATTCCCCGAAGATGCAAAAACATGGAACCATTAGAGGGTGTGTGATGTCTACATACCAAAGATGGTGGACAAATGGGGACGGCGTTTTGGTTTCGTTAAGTTCAGGGTGGATACTGAACTGAAGGATTTGTTACAGAAACTGGAGTAAGTTTGGGTGCGGTGAGTGTAAGATAAGTCTCAATCTCTCCCGGTTTAAAAGAAATGAAAATAGTGCAGCCAAAGGGTATAGAGACATCACAAAAAGGGTTAGAAGGAAGGATGAATATTGTCTTGAGTAGAAAATATTTCTTAATGACTCGACAAACATAGTTCGATGAGGGGAAGGGTGCTAGAAGTCCAAAGAGAATGGCACAAGGGTATCAGAACTGAACAAATGTTTTAAGGGAAGGCTAGCTTATGCTGGTGATGTTAAAAGGTGTCAGACTAACTTTCCAGTGTTTATGTTTAAGCTAGACAATAATATAAAAAACATATGTTATGGGACACCACTTGTGTACCATTGAGATACCGTGCCACATAGAAAGGTCTAAAGAAGAAAGAGAAAAAATATGTATGTGAAGTGCTATGTGGCACACCTTCATTGGTCAATGTTATATAACATTGATATCCCAATGACACACAAGTGGTGTCCATGTTTTATGACATAATTTTCAATGAGTAGGTTTTTTAGTGAAAAACATGGTATATATTTAATATTATTAACTAATTTGACACGTGGACTTTCCAAATTTGACTTTGGAAAAAACATTTATTTAAACTTGTTTGGATTGAAAACTGTTCTCAAGTTACATAAAAAAAAGTTTTAGTGAGGTAATATAT
>Ga0228710_1010006_pt1 | contig 12877 bp, 3 predicted proteins | sample MedpolnodulmetaG_FD_177995 | JGI IMG/M metagenome (GOLD analysis project Ga0228710, IMG submission 177995) | Root nodule microbial communities from Medicago polymorpha collected in Santa Monica, California, United States - pink nodules | ecosystem: Host-associated > Plants > Roots > Nodule...
AAAAAAAAACAAAATAATAATAATAATTGTTATAGGAATAAGATAACCTAATAATAATAAATAATAATAAAAGTTGTTATAAGGTTAATATTGAGATTTGAAATTAATTTAAGGATAATTATGGCAATGCAATCAAATTTTAAAAAGATTTGCTCCCCTCCCCTTCCCTCCCCTCCCTTTCTAAAAATTGAACCAAACACTTCAAATTAAAAATCTCTCCTCCCCTCTCCTCCAAAACTCTCAAACCAAACGGACCCTAATAGGCACCCTAGGGTATCTCCACGACTTAATTCATTTGGATATGCTGTGAGACTAAATCTCATATTGACAACGAGACATTTTTTTATACTGTCATTGGGTTGCCTCACAAATAGGATGCTGACAACTATATTACTAAATTACTAATGGAGAATGCTAGCTATCACGAGAGATAACATAGCGAGAACAATTCACGAATGGTTACTTAACACGTAAGATATTTTCTTAATGCCATACAATGCCCTCCCTTGTTTTTCGGCAGGGACAACTTTACATGGCTAAAGCTTTGTCGTGATTCCTTCGGAACATGTTTTCTTGTGAGCAATAGCAATGTTCATTACTAATACTCATAATATACATCATAAGACAACCTAGGAATCAATCAGGGGACACCCACCTTGGGATGACATAAGTACATGTTGGTTGTGAATGATTTTACCATTTGAATTTAGACACCAATGTTCACCAATGAAAACAAACACACTTAAAGTTGATAATAACATAAAACTTTTTTCCTCTGAAGAAGACATGCTTGAAAACAAAATCGCAAGTAGGCAAGTAGATTGGTCCAGATCTATAAGATAAAAACAAAAATATATTTGGATTCTTTCATGCATATTTTTGTACTTATGCACAGATTTTTCTTTAAATGATCATGTGATAAAAAAAACTCAAACGAAGATGATCCAAATTCTAATAAATGAAAAACAAAAACAAATTTTAAGTTAGAAGAAAACAATGAACAAGTCGGTATAAAACTTTGGAATTGCAATGGTATCTTTCGGAGAGCATGTAGTAAGGACAGTATCCTTGTCTTGAAGTGTGACATTGCCACTCACATTCCTATCACCCCAACACTGTGTTTCTGTCCTAGAAAGGCTCCTCTGCAACTATATGTTGTTTAAAATAAATCACGTGAAAGAATTTAATAAATGTACTTTCTCAACAACAAATATAAAATTATTAATTGTAGTGAAAAAAATAACAGCTTAAGAATGCACCTGTCAAAAAACAAACTTAAGAATGCAACATGGTGGGAGTTGAGTAAGTCACACACAAAGTTAGTTAATTGGCTTCCTCTAATCTTCAACGCTTGATCAATTAAAAAAATATAATTAAAGGGTTAAAGGAAAAGGTGTGGGAGAAAAACAATGCTTTGTGAGAAAGATATTCGATTCCAATGGCTGCACAGGTTTAACAAAAGTTGTTAATGTCTATGTTTTGTTTTCTGTTTTATTAATTTTCATTTCTAAGAAGAGAAAATTGGTATACATACACTCTATAAGGTTTAAACTAGTTTTGCACTAGTTTCTGACAAGAATCCAATATTTTACGGTTATTTTGAACAGAAATGCTAAATCTTACCACATGGTTTTCGTCGAAACCACACAACCTTATGCCTTCAAGAGATTGTTTCATATTTTCAAATTTATTTTAATTGATATTTGATTTAGACAAAGGAAGTGAAGCCACTTACTACAAAAAACCTGACGAACCGGCGAATTCTCGGTTACCATCATCAAAGTCCCATTGAATCTTTGGAATCTCTTGCAAGTAAGTCTTAAGAATAGAAGTAGAAGTCTTAAAATCTCTTGCTACTTTAGCCTTTACTTGATCATTAAAGCATGTAAAATCATATCTTCAAGGAGCTTTACCAAGACGAGCCCCAAGTACCTCCAAAGATTATAGGCCTCCCTAAAAAACTCATAACTGAAGCAACGTGTGCCTCAAAGCAGAAGGCACACGAATTATTGTTTCGCAATTATGTCGAAACACCCAATGCCACTAGATCAAAGTCAGTTACAGAGAAACCCAATGTTAGTCCCCAGCTGAACAGGTGGTACGGGGCTCGTGCAAGACATTCCAGTTGCAAATCCGATTGGTCTAGTCCACAAACCCATACCCTAGAACATAGTCATATGATTTGCAATTCACGTTGGTAGGAGATACGGGTTCGCGGTATGTAATATGAGAAAAATCGTACCTATGTGGGCATATAGTTTCGGTATGCGTCAGTTCGTAATAATAGTAGTACCTAATTAACTATCAATAAATTCTTAATAAAAAGATTCTTGTAACTAGAATTTCTAAATAAAACATAAAATTTATTAGTAATTACTAAATATTTACATCCCAATTTGAGGTTTTCTGGCAAAAAAAAAAAAATCCATCAAAGGTTTTCCTTACTCTTCTATCTCCTACTCAACCTCTTCTTCCTCTTTCTTTAATCTAGCCCACTTGTCCCGTTGCGTCGATTTCCACGAATTATTTAGAAACTTGTACAACCAATTCGCAAGTAGCACGAACGGTGCGCATGTACGTATTTGCGGTTCAAAGTATGTCAAGAGAGTTATGTGATGCATGTACTAAAAAGTTGTATCTCTTCACCAAAGTACATAAATATCTCTATAAATAGACATTATGGAGGCAGAAAAGCAGACACAATCATATTTTTGTGAGTGAAAATTTTGGCCAAAACAATACTATCATTTATTCTTTTTTCTAATATACGAGAGTAAATGAGAAAACTTTTATTTGTAATCATCGACCGATGCGCTTGGTTTGATCGTGTAATTCATTTTAAGGAATCCAAAGTATTTTGAAGGGGATTTGCACGCGTTTGACATAAATTGATAGGGACGAATCAAACCTAAAACTTAGTGTGTTCACACATGTTTTAGAACTATTTTTGCAAACATCGTCATGATCAACTTCATCTTATTGCTATTCAAGTTTTTGCAGTGGTCCCCTGACAAAAGATTCAGCAAAAAATAGAGTGGAGTATGATACAATGAATAAGTAGAATTTAGTTTCTTTTCCTTCAAGGGAAAGGAAGCTCTGTTCGTGCCAAATTGGTGAAGTATTTCTCCATAGTTTGGTTTTCAAAGTCAGGTATAGAAAAATGGTCCTAGGGAGCCTTTTTTTATTGCTTGCCTAATTGTCTTTATCGATTCAGCAATACTTAATTGTTATGGCAGCATCGTTTATTAATAAGCACAATATCTATTTATTTATTTTTTGAATAAAGCACAATATCTATTTTGTTACCAAATTATCCGGTGGGATTTAATATTCACTTGTTGAAAATCAATACATGGCATTGTCATGCTACAAATTTGAATATCTTGGATTACAAGCAACCTGTATAGGCATTTAATATATTGGCTTAATTACAGTTTTAACCATCATATTTTTACTCATTCATAGATTTGGTCTTCGGATTTTAAAACCACCCAGTTTTAGTCTCTTGATCAGATTTTTATCCTTAAAAAATGGTGAATTAGTTGAACTACAATTTTTAATGAGATTTCTTATAATTTTAAGAGTGATCACTCCACATCATTAGGTCGCATGATACATTATTTAAAATTTGTCAATTCATTATTTTGAAGTGCAAAAATATGATAGAAGAACTAAAACTGAGTGATTTTAAAATGAGGAAAACGATTCCGTGAATGAGTCAAAATAAGGACATGAAAACCGTAATTAAGCAGAACATATTTATGTAAGATTACTGGTGTACCAAACATGCCTATAGGCAGGCAGGAAAACATGGGTAGTGAGTTTCTTTCCTTAATTCTATACTTCCTTTCCATTCACAAATTTAATCACATCCATAAGTTTTGTAGCTTGAGTTGCTAATATTTTGTTCTTGTTCACCTAACTGCGATGTATAGATTAAAAATTTTACTTTAACCAGAACAAAGTACTCCCTCCGTTCATGTATGTAAGCTCCCTTTGCATTTTTCATATTTCTTAAGAAAAGTTATAAGTGTAATTAATGTGTCGGTTTTGTGTGTTAATATTACCAAATTGTCCTTTGTTTGTATGTGTATTAAATTTGACTTTTCAAATTTCAAGACAAGTTAGTAGTATTAATTAGGGTTATGTTTAGGAAAAAAAATGCATCTAGTAATTTGAAAAGGAGTTTACATTTAAGGACAAAAATAAAGTCAAATGAGTGCTTAAATATAGGAACGGAGTGAGTATTTTCTCCTCATCTAAGGATTTGATATATCATGGTTGAGGAAAAGATTAATATGCTTAAGTTCCTAAATTGGCATACCAATTTAACTTCTATTAGCGGCAAACATATCAATCTTAAGATAAAGGTTCTTTGTCTAGGAAAAGGACTTATGTTCACATGCTTTTAGTTATTTAGACTAAAGTACAGCACATAAATTTACCAAATTAAACTAAATGATCCACACACCTAATTGATTCGGAAAAGTTTCACAATATATCAACATCATTTGTCCCTAGAATTTTTTTTTAGTGGGTCGCAGCTTTATTGATAAAGACCAAAAATTTCATTCAGCGTGCATGTTTTTAGTGCTCACTGCTCACAACATTGCACTTTTGTTTTGTAGCTTGTAGGTAGCTCTCATGGCATTGCACCACTGTTTTCCTTTCTCCTCTCCTTTTCTTTATTATCTTCACTTTAAATTTACAAAAATGGAAAAAAGGTTCAAATGCTATTAGGATTACATGTAAGACCAAAGCAGAATATAATGATACAAGTGAGGTATATAAATCCTAGGGAGAGAAAAAGTAAAAAGTAACATTCTCATCCTCTCCAACTCCACTATCTATGTCCTAATATAACACACCAAAGAAATATTCCCTCCCCCCTATATCACGGTGCATAAAATCACCAATGTATTTGCCTCTTGTATCTCCAGAAATGGTAACTGATTCTGACATAAAGTTGGTGGAAATTCTAGTTAGCATTTGAACCTTATGTAATTTTTTCATCTTCACACTTTCTGTCACATGCCAAAATCTCATCTTATCCAGTATAAGTTGGTAGTAACTATTGCAAATCACTTCCATGTTCAACTCCATTATGCTTGCTGATACTAAGAGTCAAGAATATCAGTAACAATGTTCCTACACTTGACCTGTTTCAAAACATAAAATCGTGTTAAGGACTAACTAACACAAGTCAGTGCATGTTTTGATTGACGGTAAGATTTTAATAATCTAAACCGTGAGTTTGTATTTCGCGAAACTCACCGTTAATCTAAATATACACTTAAAAGCATAGAATAATCGAGTTATATAAGAGTTGAGTCTTACAATGTGGCAAACACAAGAAGAACTTTTTTAGGGTCTAGGAGCCATGAAGAAGATCGTCCAAAACTACTTCTCCTTGTTATACATTTGTTTTCTGTGTTGGTGTTGCACATGTTACTAGCTGTTGTGACAGTAATTTGATGATGTACTTGTTGTGGATTTGTTGAATTCTGTGTGGACCCCACCGGTACCACCGTTGACTTGCACGATCCTAACAGAGCAGCTACAGTTCAATGAAACCCATATTCAATATACAAAATATTTTCATTACATTACAAGTTCACAATAGTAATGTCCAAATTTCTGATAATGGACAGTACATGTGGCCCCAAAGTATGGTGTACCAAAAACATATTAATTGCATATGATAAGCTTATATAATCTTATAGAACTTTTTTTAGACTTGTATATGCTAAGTTTGACAATTTTACAAAGTAGGTTTCCTAATTTTTCACCTTAACTAATCTTCAACCACCAGGGACCAGGACAAACAAATTTCACTAAATCCATGTGTAATCATGTTTGATGTTATTCTTAAACCTCTATATCTTTGTTGGGTCTGGGATGTTTAAAATGACACTCATAAACTATAGTACTAATATATATTTTATAATATAGATATGAGTCATATGAATCAGTGGACACCAACCTTGGCCTGACACACAAGTACAGGTTGGCGATGAATTATTTTACAAATTTGAATTTAGTTACTAGTGTTCACCAATGTGCCATAACGGTCAAACAGTATGTGAAACCAAACACACCTTAAAGTTTGACAATTATATAAAACTTTTTCAACTCAAAGATGTAACATGAAAACAAAATCCTGAGTTGGCAAATCAATCGGTCCAGATTCATAAGATAATGTAAAACACAACAAAATATATTTGGATTCTTTCATGTATTTTTTGTATCTGCTGTACACAATATTTTCTAGAAATTACCATGTGTCACATCAAAAACAAGAAACAATGATGATCCAAGTCCCAATAAATGAAAAGAAACAAATATGAAGTTAGAAGAAAACAATGAACGAGGTCGGTAAACACTTTGGAAGGGAAATGGTACCTTTCGGAGAACATGTAGTAGGGACAATATCCTTGTCTTGAAGTGTGACATTGCCACTCACATTTCTATCACCCCCACGCTGGGATCCTTTCCTAGATAGGCTCCGCTGCAACTAAATAAATAAATGAAAGAAATTATTAAATGCATCCCTTAAATAAATAAAAATATTAAGTGCAATAACCAAAAGAAAGAACGACTTAAGAATGCAACATGGTGGAAGTTGAGTAAGTCACACACAAAGTTAATTAATTGGCTTCCTCTAATCTTCAACGCTTGATCAATTGAAAAAAATATAATTAAAGGGTTAAAGGAAAAGGCGTGCGAGAAAAATATTGCTTGAGAAAGACATTCGATTCTAATGGCCGCAAAGGTTTAACAAAAGTTAATAATGTCTACCTTATTATCCGTTTAATTAATTTTCATTTATATATAATTATATAATAAAAGAAAAGTGGACACAGTGTAATATGGTAAACCCAACTCAGATGACATTAGCAGAAACATTTGATATGCTTGAGTGCGAGTTCAAAACCACAATTCTTCCTTTTTCAATATTTAGTGTATGAGTTTTGCGAATATAGTTTACTAAAAAAAGGTGGTCATAGTGTAAACTAGTTTTACTCATAAGAGAATCTAACATTTTTTGGTACAAAAGAGAACCAACATTTTAAAGTTATTCTAAAATCACAGTTATAAAGTGGACTTGCGTGTCAAATATTATGAGTTCTTATTAGATAACTATTAAATCTTTCTAATAATAGTAAGAGTTTTTTATTTTTTGAAGGATAATAATAGTAAGAGTTATGTTATTTTGGTATTGATATCAAATTTTGAAAATAAATTATAATATAATATTAACTCAATAACAGAGAATGACACAGACTCTGTTTTGTTCGTGGGATGGACCAAATAATATAAAAATGAAATAATCATCGCAAAGCAAAATATATTAATTAATAATTAAAAAGAATAAAGGTTCTTACCGTAGTTCTTGAATTGGCATTGATGATGTCTTTGTTGATGGTAGAAGAGAAAGAGTCCATATCAATCACAAAGCTATCTACTTTCTCAGAAGAATATTGATATGCGTTTATGTGATCAGAAACCAAGATTCTCTGCGAACCTATCTTCATCTGTTCTGATTCCATAGCCTCACATGAAGAAGAAACCAAATCCTATCAAAAACACAAAGCCACAAAGATTATTAGTATGATTTATCAAAGAATATTGAAGGCCCAGAATTTAAATTCAATGGAACAGTTATTATAAGAGAAATTAAGATTCTTACCAACTCAGGAATTTGAGCAAGTTCCATCACTTTCATAGAGAGGAAAAAAGGGATATAGAAGAGGAAAAAAGTGGTGTAGTGTTTATTTTCAAGTTTCTGCGTCAAAAGTTGCGTATTGAATAGGTCAAGAGTACCTGAATGAAAATTGAAAATTCATATGAAGAAACATGATTCATGAAAAGACTCAACTTTACATGAGAAAAACAACAAAAACCAAAAGAAAAAGTACCCGTAAACTATAACACAGAAATTTGGTCTTTAACGAGTCTTTTTTGGTTTCACAATTCTTGAAAATAAGCAAAGTTTGCAAAAGACAGAGGAAAGAACGGGTAAGAGAAGTTGGTGGTAGTTTCTTCAGATGAAAATAATGATGATGCAATGGAAGTGGAAGAAAGAAGAAACAAAGTGACTTATAACTACAACGTTTTTTGTCTGATTAGAGGTGGATGGTTTTTATTGGAAGGTAGAAAATAATGAGAGCATGATATGATCAAATTGATCATGTGGGGTTTCTTGTAAAAACAAATATTCATCAACATAGGATTAGGATTAGGAGGTGGGAATGGGTTTAGAATTTAATTAATTGCAAAAGTGGGCATGGTTCCACACTTCCACTTTATCTCTCTTGTCCTCCTATTTTATATTTTGAGACTAAATTCTATGCACCCATGGAAAATTTCATGTATCCAATCAAATTATCTCAAGTAAATATTTGTAGACTTTTTAGGAAACAATATAAAAAATAATTGAAGAAAGACTTGATACAAAATAGGCCAACATGGTAAGATGATGATGAGTTTCTATTCGATAATGGTGTAAAACTATTTTACACCGTCAGTATTATAATTTTAAGGATCTTGCTAACCAATGTCTCCGGAGCATTGTTTAAGGAATCCATGAATATAATTTTTATCTTAAAAATATAAGGTGTTTTTTGTAAAAAAAAATTTGTTTTGGGGGCTTATCCAATGTCCATGGAGGCATTGTCTAGCATTCCCCTAATTAGGTAGTGTTAATTTGTGCCCTTATGACACATGTTAAGAAATCCAAAAAAGGAAATATTCTCTTAAGCTGTGTGCATTCAATTCATTAAAACATTAAAGATTAAATTTAATGCATACATTCCAATACATTATTTTTACATTTGGCTTCTAAACTTGTGCCTTAAGGGCACAAGTTAACATTTCCCTATATCTTTATGTCTTTTGAACAGGTTTTATTTTTCGTCTTAATAGATGGCCGTGTAGAACCTTACTCACACGGTGGCTTTTAGGGTACACAAATTGTTAAATTTGTGTACCCATACACAAGTCTATTATTTACCATCAGTGGCGGAGCCATGAATTTTATGGAGTCTGGACAAAAATTTTATCGCAAAATGTTACTTCCTTCTTGCGAATAATTTCACATTTCCTGCGGATAATTTCACATTTCACATATCTTTCCTGTGGATCCTAAAATCCCATGGTATCACTTCACCTGGAAACCTAAATCCTTGGCAAAATCTGCTGGAAAAGCTAAAAGTTTTAGTAATGGCTGGGTTTGCTACAAAGAAAGTTGGAGCTGAGCCTAGGCTAGTGTTCAGGCTAGCTGGGGGTGGCTCCGCCCCAGTCTACCATAGGTTTATGAGTTCAAAAATTCAATGGATATGATTTTGCAAGAAGAACATCAAATATAGTATAGATTTGTTGGTTATGAAATATCAATTTACACTATATACTTTAGAATTATAAATAATTAAATTAGAATAAAATGTTATATTTAATAATGAAGAATGGGTAATTTTTTTGTTGTTGATAAAAGTGAATAATTTGTCATTTCCTTAACATATTGTAAAAAATTCAATACGTTAATAACTTATATCTTTCGTTTACCCCTCAAAAAAAAAATCTTATATCTTTAGTTTAGAATTTCCTCAAAAACATCCTCCGTCTTATTTTATAATGAAAAGATTGTTATATCCTTAGCATATTTTGGTATTATAATGCAAATTAGATTAGAAAATAATTTAATTGTTACCGTATGGATGCTGCCTAAAAAAAACTTTCGAAAAGAAAAATTACTATATGCATGACAACAAAGTACTAATATATTTTTTAAAAAATAAAGCACTAATAAATTTTTGATAAACTAATATGTATAAATAAATAACAAAATATGTTTAAGGATATAATATGTTTTTTCTTTTTGTAAAAAAGTACACCCTAGCATCTAGTGGTGTTTATTTTAACTCAAAGAGTTGAGCTAATGGTAAAAAAATCCTTTAAAAGACATCCTTTATAAAAATAAAAAAAAAGTTAATATAACAGTTATTCACAACATCTTTATATCAAAAATTTCAACTATTACCGTGAAAAAAAATATTCATTAATTCTTTATAGTTAAATTTGTACAAAAATAAATAAAACATTTTATTAAATTTTCAAAATATCACTTTTCTTTTGTAATTTAGTTATTTGTAATGGTACATAGTGTTTATTTTATTGATGTTTCATAACCATCAAAGATATACCATATCTTATATTGTTCATGCAAAATTATATCCATTAAATAAATCCACAAATCAATGGTTCCAAAGGGAATTGTGTACGGGTTCAGAAATTTAACCATTTGTGTACCTTACTCACACATCCTGTAACTGAGAGGAAAATAGTTGTAACTGAAGAGTTTGCTCAACTTGAAATGGGAGAAAAACTTCATTAATTAAAGGAGCATTCCAACATTAAATATCGTGATGTATGAGATCCTAGACAAACATAATATTGATTTAGGAGATTTATAAGACTAAACATGTTGAATGTTTTGAGAAGGAAGCATATTACCCTCTCATACACGAATTAGATGACCATATCTTACTCTCCAAATGGTTCATGTGACGAAGAACACACAAGGACAAACCTTCTGATAAGGACTTCCATTAATCAAAACAGAGAAATTTTTGAGAAAAATCTATGGATTGAAGTACCTTGATAAAAAATAAAAATAAAAACTCCATGTGATCATATGTGCTTATAGGTCGCATAAGCTTTACCTGTGAATAAGGGTTTGAAAATTTGCATAAAATATGTATTTCGTGAATGTTATAGTAGAATCAGATACATGAATTGAGGTCTTGACGGTGGATGTTTATAAGAAATCTTCCACCCATGTTGATTTTATTATTGGGGATTATATTAATTTTGACGTTTGCTTTCGTATTTACATTTTCAAATGTTTTGTGTGAGCCAATCAAATTGTCCATTATTATTTAGCTAAGTATATTCTTAATAATCAGCATTGCATGTGGTTTGAAGATACTTCATCATATATTTATGCAGTCTTGAACTTTGATTTATTGTTAGAATTTTGTTAATAAAATTATTTGACAAAAAAAATTAGTAAGTCATAAACAACCTATCCCATATAAATTAATAAAATATATATAAATTTCAATTAAAAACATGTTAGCGAATTTGTTGTCTCTTAATCTTATGAGCACAATTATTATTTTTTTGTCTAAATTATTAGCATAATTCTAGTTTATATATATCTCTTATTCTACTTTGTTGTGCTCTTTGCTGTGACGTGTAGCAGATAAGCATATTTGCAATCACCGGGGTTTATCTGGTCATGGGTCTGCCCGACCGAAGAATTCACTGATTAGGATTGATTAAATGTCAAATAATTAGATGGTATGAATGATTGCTTTAGTTCTTTTTTTTCTTATACAACAATATCAATCCAAATTATGTGTGTAATTCCATTTTTTAACCGCCGAAAAGATAAATAATGATTGAAACTTACACATATAAATAGAATCGTTTGAGTTTGAATTTCATTTACGACATTAAATCTAAATTATTGATATTTTTGTAAATTGAGTTATAGCTTATGGTTAAAATTCCTACTTTTATTACCATCATCACATCAGGATAAATTATAATAAAAATAACATTTGACGGTATTTTGATGGTAAATATTTTGGTTGTTTCCTTAAAAAAAAAACATTTTGGTTGTTTTTCCTCTTAGATTTTTTTTATTGGAGTTGATCTAATTCAAGTAACTTTAAATATCTTTTTCAGAATTTAAACATTGATTCTTTATATTGTGGGACCAGGTCTGGCTTTAGGGGAGTGCAAGGTGTTCAACCGGACCGGGCATCCAAATGGTATTGTTCTTAAAAAAATTTAAGTGTAATGGAATTTCACATCTCTTTCACTTAATTGTTTTTTATTTCGTTTCATGTTTAAAACTTCCTCTGATTCTGATTTTTTTAATGAAGTTTAGTTACACACAAAAAATACGTTTTTATTTTACTAGGGGCCTATTTTAAAGAGAGCCGAGCCTCCTATTTCATAGGAACGGCCATGTGTGGGACACTAGTCCCTTCCGTTAAACTTGCTCATTTGATATGTGTGATGCTAAATACAAATATTTCATTCATTTATGATTTGAATATTGATTCGTCATGTTCTAGAATTCTAATAAGACTTTGTATGATGTAAACATATTTTAAATTTACATAGACTAAATTTAAACACAAGACTTATAGAGCTCGTTTGGTGCGCAAGATATGATAGAGACATGATAAGATCAGAAAAAGAATAAAAATAGGATATGATTGTGACATGATAGACACTTATCCTATCATGCGTTTGGTGCACATGTGATAAGAAACATTATAGCATAATTTTATCATATCATGTGTTTGGTGTAGGTCCTTATTGATAAGAAAAAATTAACAAGGTTGCAAGATATTTACTTAGATTCCCAGTCCTTAGCTCAGATTTATGACACTTGGCACACTAAAAATCAATGGATGAGATTAAAAAAACAAAAGCCACCTTTCACTGTTTCTCTTCTTCTCAACTGTACTCTCCCTTCTTCTTCTTCTCCTTTCAAAGTGCCAGGAAGCACTTTTCCTAAAGTTACTACGAAAAACGTTATTTTGACTAACCCTCCCTTACCTTTTCAATGGTATTCAAATTTCATGCAACAATAAACCCTCTTAAATCTTAAAAAAAAATCTAAATCTTTACCCAGCAACTGTACAACAATTAACAAGGTTTCCGAATAAATCATCTTTTCTAACACTCCAATTTATCATAAAACTGAAAGAAAAAAAAAAGGGTAATGGCAAAAATAGAGGCACATAATAGAAGCCGCGGTGGTGATGCGGTGAGGAATAAAGATGGAGAGACATCGGCG
>Ga0228710_1010008_pt1 | contig 12873 bp, 5 predicted proteins | sample MedpolnodulmetaG_FD_177995 | JGI IMG/M metagenome (GOLD analysis project Ga0228710, IMG submission 177995) | Root nodule microbial communities from Medicago polymorpha collected in Santa Monica, California, United States - pink nodules | ecosystem: Host-associated > Plants > Roots > Nodule...
AGTGGAACTTTGCTCGTGATCGCCCGTGGTTTTTTACTTCTCATATTGAGGAGTTTTCCACGTAAATCTTGTGTGTTATTTCTCTTGTTATTTTACTTACTTCTCTTTAATTCTCAATTTCATCGATTCTGTGCTTACGCATTGCGCTGATACCGTAACAGCATCACCTTATGCATTAAATTTCCCTCTGATTTTATTTTGCATATAGATCTCAACTAACCAAATCTAATTTTTTATCATCTCAGCACCTGATTTTATTGAAGTTCAAAGGTATGAATTTTGATAAAATTACAACAATTCTATCAAATTTACTATAAATCCAAACACAGACAATAGCTGTTAATCCAAACTAAAAAGATAATCTGAGCTCCATTGGGGTAAAAGTTATAACGGATAAAGCTTGTTCCAAACTAAAAAGATAATCTGAGCAGAAATTGAATGACCACGATCTAATATAGCTTGTTTTTCAGCACCATTAACACAATCACCACCATCATAGTTTCCCAAACTACCCTCACACTGTCCCAAAACATACAAAGAAAACCCTCTTGGCCTGGCAAAATAAGGGAAATAAAGTAAGAATTTAAAAAATTGATGTTAGGACACAACAATAACATGTGAGTATGTTGAGAGAAAGACAGTGGAAGAATATTGTGTAGCAATGGAAACACTCAACAGCTACATATGTACTAATCTGATAATGAAAATAGATGCCCATATTTACCCAATTAATCATATATCAAATATTCCTCCACAATTATACCGTATGCACTAAACTTGTTGTGTATGTATTTATTTGAGGACACTTCTAGAATTAAGTAAAGACATGCTATCTGATCATTAGAATTGATATAGCTAGTCATGATATCTCAAGATCAGATATTATTACTGATAGAGAGAAAGTCTATATTAATGTGTTTGTCATCTCAAAAATCATTCGATTAGCGAAGCTAATTGATTCTCATGCAAGTATCATTTGCATTGTCTTCCCAATAAAATGCTTCATTTTTCTGATTTCAAGTTTTCATCTACTCAATTAAATGTAGCCTAAGAGTGCTCTAAGTAGAGACTGATTGCAACAACAGAAGAGAAAAATAGCAGGAAGAAAAGGATTTGAGTGGAAAATGACAGTTTAAATTGGATTCCCTTCCAATGTAAACATGGTGTGTTGCCAATAAATATGTTAGAACAGAAAACAAGTTCAAAATTAAGATTAATGGAACAATAAAAGCAAATAACAAAGTTCGGCCAATATTTCCTACGTCTCCGACTGCAGAAAAGCTGCAGTTCCTTTGTATTATCAATGAAAGATTAGGGTTTACAGTGCACAACTTATACATAAATACTACAATTCAGATTACAACATCATCCCTGAACCGTACCCCCAGTCGCCACCCGACAACAAATCTTTGGACATGTCGCTCTTGCTCCGCTTGATTGACCTTGCCCACTTATCAAGTTATCACTAACAATGATCCATACTCGGCAAATGCTAAAAAAACATTGTTCCGTTTACTCATTTCTTGGTCTTTTCCCTCTTTGAACTTGGATTTTTTTCCTTATCGCCATCTTCTGAGATTTTCCTCCTATTCTTCTTCCTCTTTTCTCTTCAGCACTCTGCATCCAGGTTTTTTTTTAACAAATTAGTAGGTATGTATTTACCAGCATTTTCATAACACCACACTACCTAGTTCATCAAACTACAGTCGTGATCTCATTGTTGAAATTGGCTTCTTTTTTAAAGTATCATGTGTTCTGGGCAGACAGAGAAAAGAAGACAATTAATGTTATAGATACTTAAAAAAAAGAACACAGTCAGAATACTAACAATAACAAAAAATATTGTGCTTTCAATCGGAAAACATTGATGTTTTTAGTAAAGCATTCATTTTTGCACATTTAGAAAGAATGAAAGATTATTCAGAAAATAGAATTACAATGACAGGAAAACTGGAAACAAAATTTAAGTCAAGGTGATTGATGCATTTTTAGGATCAGAAAGTAAGCCAATACTTCATCTCCAACTTATGAATACACATGCTTCAAAGTATAAGCGAGCATAAAAGTATTCTATCACAAAAGATAAATATATAATATAATAGTTTCAGGAGACATTTGCAATCAGGAAATGGAAAGAAATAAATGAAAAACATGTTTCTTTATAATGCTTGAATACAAACCATAACCCCATTGGAATTGAACAAAACATTGAATCAAAATTACCTTAAGAGCAAAGAATCAAATATGTCATCATTCAACATTTAACAGAAAATTACGTATCAATTATATGTTGTAGCGAAAGAAATCAAAAACGAAAAGAAAGCCAAGTCAGAGGATATATAAATTACACAATTAAGAGGTAAAACATGTCATTATATCAAATACCTCTGATTAGGCAAGACTTTCTTTAAAGGGAAAGCTGGAGCAAATCTTGTTGAATCAATGGAGTGTGTGAAAATGTGGTTATAGCTGTTAAAGTTTAAACTTGCCACTGTCAGTATCATTTGGTTGCTTAAAAAAGTGCATAGTAATTATTAGTATTTTCTAGCTGAAGAACTGAAATTAGATAATCTGTAAGTTGTATGGTATGCAAAATATGATCTGATGATAATCTATATTTGACATATGAAATGAATATAGCATAGTAAAATGAGAAAATTCTTGTAGCCAAACACGTTTCTGTTTGATGCTATGTCAAAAGAGAGAGCCAAAATCACAATTCTTAATATAGTAGTGCAGAATGTGATCTAAATCACCAAAATTCCTTTTGAGCACAAGTGGAAACACATTCAATTTATACAATAATAATCTTAATCACTTCTTCCTAACAATATTAAACTAAAAAAAAATGAAAATCATAGTGAAAGGCCAAGTCCTCACCTTGTAATTGGTTAATGCAAGCTAGCTATCCACTTGCTTCTTTTCTCATGATTCACGTTTTGTAGACAGACACAAGTCACACCACGACAAATGGAAACTGGATAATTAACACTAAAGAGACTCAAAATAAAAGGGTGTATGACGAGTTAACATAAAAGAAATACAGACACTTGTTAACAACACAAGAAGAGAAAATAGTTGAAATTCATAGAATTATTTATTTACACATATATTCGAATTGATGGAATTATTAACAATGTCCTTGTGCTTCATTGGCAGGAATGGCAAGATCATTCACCAATACACAGTCTTATTATTCACGTCGCAGTTGCCACTGTTCAACATCAAATACACAGTCTTATTATTATGCCAAAAAATAAATATTACTAGCTAGTTTCTATCAAAAAAAATCGGTTGTACTTGCCTGCGGCATCAACAGGTTTCTGCTGCAAATTTTCATCAATCGACACATCAGGAAAGTGACAAATTGTATCCCATGGCTCTTCTTTCTTGTTTTGGTACTTCTCCTTAAGTAATGGACTATTTCGAATGTACAAATTCGAAAGGGAGTTGGGTAGACCCTCCTTCTCTGGCAAGCGCTCAAGACTAGGGCAGTCTACAATATACAGATCTTTGAGGGATTTGAGGTGGAGAAAACCCTTGTTGTTCATTATTCGTAGCTTTGAACAATTACTCAAATTAAGATATGTAAGAGTTGGTGGCAGAAGACTCTCCTCTGGGAAGGACTCTACGTTTTCAAACTCATCGCTAACAAAGAATGATTTCAAGGAATTGAGTCTGAACAAACCCCACTCCTGTCTCAAAGCAATCAATTTTGGGCAATTCCATATTACAAGGCCTCTCAAGTTGGAAGGGAAACCACCATCAGGAAATGAATCCAGCTTCTGACAATCGTACAACTTTAAAAAATGGAGATTGGTGAAGAGGTGTAGTTCCAAAGGCAAGGAGGAGGAGTGCCATCCTGTTATTGAAAGTTCACAAAGAGAACTATAGCAACGCAAATCCAAAGAGATACATTTCACAGAGCCTGTAAAATCAAACATCAACTCTTAAAAGAATAGTATCGTTGACTAAAATTTGCTCCACGGATAAATTGGCGTACCAATTTTCACGAAAGACGAACCTTTTCAAGCTGGTTGGCAATTCATTTATTAAAATGCTATCACATTTCTGTAGAACTAACTCTATGATACTATCACCCTTGGGAATCGATGCCTCTAACAGTTCACAATCAATAATCTCTAATTTTTGTAAAGAAGGAAGGTGTTGGGGCAATGCGCTTCTCAATTCAGGACAACTCTTTATTGAAAGCTCTTTAAGCAAAGGAAACCCTTCAAGACACAACCATTTCTCCCAATTGTTCATCTTCACAAATTTCAAAACTTCAAGGGACAAGAACGGAACATTTGTTGAATTGTTGCCATGAAACTCTTCACCAATTATCTTTATTCCATCACAGTCACAGATAGCAAGCTCCTTGAGACACGGGAGATGTCCAAGTGGTGGCAAATGGAGACATGATCCACAGCTCTGTAATTTAAGAGATACTAAGTTTGGTAAATGACAATGCCTTATCCACTTTGGAAAGCTATTACCTTTGTATTGTGAGATGTAAAGCCTATTCAAGTTGCTATTTGGTTGAAGAGCCTCAAAGACATTTGATTCACTTCTGTTGTTGAGTTTGTAATTGTCACCACATTTCATATTTAATTCTTCTACATGTTTCTTATCTTTTATATTTGCTTCTGCAGCATCTTCGGGATTAATGACATGTTCCAACCCTGAAATACAAAGTTTCCCTCGAAGATGATTGAGTTTCACTCACGTGCCGTCTTTTCTCTCTTTTTACTGCGCTAAAATAATTATGTATTTTTTATAAAATTTTGATTTTGATTGAAACTAAAAAATATAAATGTTTGTTGCTTTCTAGTTATAACAAACCAAATTGAACATGATTATTTATTTCAATAACACCAACAACAATCTTTATTATAGAAAAAGTTGTTTAAGGGTATATTTGGGATAATAAAAAATTAAATATAAATATACTCATTTAGTTTGTTACACTTTTTAAACGATAAATAAAAAAACAAACATAAAATATATATATATATATATATTTTTGATTTGACAAACATATATATATATATATATATATATATATATATATATATATATATCGTGTTTGTTACATTTTTTTAATATTTAAAATTATTTTTATCTATTTTTAAAAATGCTCTTAATTTGTATTAAAAATTGAGAGCATTTTTGGAAAGAAAAATTCAACCCAGAAGTGCTGAAAGAGGTAGTTTTCTTTATATATAGTATAGATTTCAACGACACCAACAATAATACAATATAAAAAAAATAATCTAAATTCTTTTTTTAATGACACGAACAATAATTTTTTCTTTTCAACTGTACCCTTCAATTAATACTATATACGTTATTTCCCATTCAATAATTAACTTCTCAACCTCCTACAGTTTTTTTTTTCAATCAGTTTAATAAAAGAATTATTTCCATGCACAGTTGGTAGCGATTTTAGTGCTCAATAATGCATCCATATTAAACTGAGGAATCTTGTTACCTTTTTTTTTTTTTGTCAAGGATACAATTATTAAGTTACAAAAACCTATAGCTTCCATTAAAATGAAAACATAGATTTTGAACTGTTATATGAACTTTTAATTAATTTTGAGAAACATGACACCAACAAAATTAGGAATAAGAAGATGGATATATGAATTGGAGAAGAGATTAAAAAACGTAAAAAAAAATCCAACAAGAGAACAAATGGAGTTGATTTACGAAAGAGAATAATTAATGCATTTGAACTGTTTCCAATGGGGAAGGAGGATGAAGGGTAACTGCGGAGACGAAAACCAAGATTTAAATGGTTGAATGTGAAACTCATTCTAAATAGGTTGAATTGCATCATATCTCATATTTACAGAGAAGAAAACCAAACAGCAGACTCTTTGACTAACCATGGTTTATCTTTGAATTACATTTCCTTTTGGCATGATGTTCCTGATTTCATAAGACCTAGCTTTGTTAAGGATAAGGCTGGATGGTCGTCTTTTACATTTTCTACTTAATCTTGGTAGCCTTAGCCTAGTCCACTCCCTTTTGTATTTGTTTCCTCTCTTTTAATGAATTTTGGGTTGGTTAGCACTTTGCTACCACCCTTTTTAGCTTAAAAAAATAAAATTTATCTCGTGTTTTTTTATATATGTCTGTGTTTTCTTTTTGCCGCAATGACAAATATGTGTTCCGTGTAACAACCCGATTTTTGATAGAATTATTTTAATTAATTATTATGTGTTTTTTATTATGTGCTTGTATGTGATTATTTGTCTCTGTGTGCGTTTTGGTTGGGATTAGTGGATTTTGGCTTTGGAAGAGTATTTTAGTCATTTTAGCCTCAGGGGTAGTTTGGTCATTTGGTGAGCAAGGGTAAAATAGTCTTTTGGTTGCAAGAATTATTTTTAGTGTTTTGGTGGCAATAATTACTTTTACCAAGTTACTAGTGAGTTGGGGTAATTAAATAAGGGGTTAAATATGTTTTTGGTTCCTATAAAATTGGGACATTTTAAGTTTAGTTCTTACTTAATTTTAATAGTTCTTTTAGTCCCTAAAAAAAATTCTGCACTCATTATTAGTCCATATTCAATTCAAATTTGTTTATTTTATGCTTAAACAATTTTTTGCAGATGTTAAGAACATTACTAAAAGTTCCTCTGCAAAAAAATGTCATATGGACTAAAAGTTACTTTTGTTAATAGGTAGAAAGCTATTAACAAATTCATATTGTTACTTTTATCTTTAACTTTTATCGTTTTAAAAAATTCATATTTAAGTCATTTCATGTTAAAAAATTCTAAATTTTAGTAAATGAACTTTTCATAGTGTTCTAAACTTGTCTTAAAAAAATCGTTCAAAAATTTAAGAGTTTAAGGATAGTTAAACAAACTTTACTTTAGCAGGGACTCAAATTAGAAGCAATTATTTTTTATAGGGACTAAAAAACCTATTAAAATTAAGTAAGGACTAAACTTAGAAGTTCCCTATTATATAGGGACCAAAAACGTGTTTAACCCTTAAATAAGAGACGGTAACTATTCATTATTTTTATCCGTTAAGTGAGTAGAAACTTGTAAATTAGTTAGTGTGAACTTTGAGCCCATTAAGACAATTGAGGGTTGAGTCTATTAATATAGAGCCTATATAAACTCTAGTCTTAAGAGAAACTATTTCATTTTTACACTCATTCACACATTGCAAAACATTTTGGAGAAAGAGGTAGAAAGAGAAAGTGAGGCAACAAGGGTTAGAAGAAGATCTATAGAGAGAAAGCTTGGATTGAAGCTTTAGAGCAAAATTGAAGCTAGGAATTTGAGTGTTGAAGAGTAGAGGTAAGGGGGATGGTCTCTTTTTCACCAAGAAAGCTATAATCACTTTTTCTACTTGTGGGTTTAAGTGTTTTTGTTATAATTGTGACTTTTTGTGGTTTTAAATGATAAAATCCGTGCTCCTTTTTCATGTGGGATTGTGGGTATGACAATCTTCATGAAATTAATGTGTTAAGTTCTTAAAACTCATAGTTGATGTTGTTTGATAAGTTACTTTGATGATTTTGCTTAAAATGATGAAAATAAATTTGTTGTTGTTGATTGTTGGTGAATTCATGTTTACATGCCAAGATTGTTGATTGGTTGTTGTTGGTAATGATAATCCATGAATTGGAGTTGATATTTTGAGTTGTTGTTGTGGTTGTGTGGTGTTTGAATAAAATCAAGTGTTGTTGTTGAAAATTGGGGTTTTGTTTGAAAATTATGTGAATTATTTCATAAGTTAGTTTGAGGGTTGTGAGAAGAGCTTACTTAGTGTGTTTGAGCCTTGCAACTTGATTTTAGTGGTTTTGGGAAATGGGGAAATCAAAATAAACACTTTTGGGGCGTTTTTGATGAAAACCCGAGGCCGAAATACACTAAATGGCCTTTTTCGCAGCGTTGGCGCCTGCACTGGAGCGCTAAGCGCCCAATTACAGGAAGCCAGCGCTGGGTGCTGCATGCCGAGCGCTAGGCGCCCCTAACAAGGCAAGTTTCTACTTGCGCCTCTTCGTGGGTGCTTTGGGGGCGTCACGTGTGGTTCCTAGGCAATCTTTGGAGGGTATTCTTTTGTTGTTTTCACTAAGATAATTGTTGGAACATCATATGCTTATACTTACTTTAGATTTCATAAATGAGAGGAAACTTGATTTTGAGACGAACTTGTTTTTGTGAAAATTGAACAATGACTTTTCTTAAGAACAATGGCGACGTTTTGACTTGTTGACTGTAATGATGGACTTAAATTGAGTATGTAGGCGTGTCATAGGGCTATAGTGTCATTTAACTCGATTTTAGGCAAAATCAGTATTTTGAGTTAAACGATATGAACTTGTGAATTTTGAGTAATTGTCGGCTTTAACCTATGAAATGTATGTGTACACACTACTGCACTTATATGTGATTTATGGGTATACTCGGTTGAGGCGTTTTAATTTGTTTACTTTGGTTTTGAAGAATTTGTCGGAAAATGCTAGTTTTCATAAACTTAGCAAAACTTTACCAAACTAATGGCTTATGGTCGGATAACTCTTAGGAGACTTTGAATTCACGTTAGTAGGATGTAATGTGAATGAAATGTTAATGTTTGAGTGTTTAATTGGGTGAATGTTGGGGTAGGGTCAATTGGTCGTACTTTGCGAAGTATGTGATTTTGAAACCTTATTGTTTCTTTCAAGTGTTAAATGTTATTGATGATTATGATGTTGATTCTTTTGGTGAAATTGTGATGACTCTTGTTGAATATAACTTGTGAATTATGAGGTGAAGGTGTTTCGTTTGGTGATGATTATTTGATGAAAGTTTGGTAATGAACATGATTTTGTTTTGGTGTTGATTGTGATGATGACTTGTTGATTGTATGGATGTAAGTATTTGATAATGCAATTATTGGTGAATAACATAAATGCGGGGTGATTATTATGTTAATGTATGTGGGGTGATTTATGCACTGTCAAGTCCTTATTTGAACTCCATGCATTCATAGTCACATGAGGTGATCTTGAAGTATGTAACTATGGGGTGATTACTACATAGCTTCTGCAGAGCATAACTACGGGGTGATTATTATACTGGTGGATTCAACGGTAAAATTATCTCTGGAATCCAATGATACCACATGCATCTAGAAGTGTCTAGAACATTGCATGCACTTATTATTTGGTGAGTCATGTCATAGTTGAATATGTGATTTGGTGAATTTGTGCATTGGTGAAATTTGGTGAATGTTGTGATTATATATGTGAATTGGTGTATATGTGCATTGGTGGATTTTGTTGATGGTTGTGAATAATTGAACGAGACTCTAATTATATGTCTTACTTGCTTGTGCTTATATATTTGGTTAACTTATTTGATGATAATTACCTTGGTAATGGTAATGAGATGAGAATTACATATATATGCTTTGGTGATTTCTTTGTCTATGCTTTGAAATGACGAATTGTAATTGTTGTTGATGAATTGGGCAAGAGTTTATGTGATATATATGATTGATGTTAAGTGATGAGTTTATGTTGAGGACTCGATTAGAGATTGAATATGCTTACTATGCTATGATAGAAGTGTGACAACATGATGTGTATGGAATGAGGGATAATATTCATGTGATGTTAGTATTCTAGGAGGGATGGGTATGTATATGTGTTATGCATCAAATCCTTGAATGCTTATGTTTGATTATAATTTAATTGTGAACTGCGGACTAACCCCGAATGGTCGTTTGGTTGATCGTCTTCCTTATCTGTATGGATGGGTAGGCGGTGTGCAGGAATAGTTTGTTTTGCTTTGGTGAGTTGCTTGAGGATAGCTTAGAGCTACCTCGTTTATTGCTTTTGGCGTCTTAAATTTAGGGCTCTGATTAGGGGTCGGTCTTCTATGTTTATCTTTATTATGTCGGTTGAATATTTTGAGACTATGTATTGATGATGACATGAGTTGTATGATGACATGGCTACTTGGAGACATATTATATTTGGATGACTGTTGAGAAATTTTATTTAGGTGTCGATGTTATGATGTTTTATTCCGCTGCGATGTTTTGAGATAGTTGTTATTTATGCATGCTTGGTGATTTAATTGAAAATGTAACATCTAGATTCTTTTTTTGAGGAAATAACATCTAGATTCTTGATATGCCGTATCTTTAGCGTAATTTATCGCTTTGAGAGTTTAGGGTGTTACATTCCGTATTTTTTACGTGTATTAGTGATAGATATATATCTTGTGCTTTTATGCATTGTGAAATATATTTCTTTTTTTTTTTTTATATATTAACGAAAAACTTTTGTATTTTTTTTATCTTTCAATCACAAATATTTGTCACTTGTTTTTTCTTTAGATTTACCAATGACAAATATTTCTCCCATATTTTTATATATTTATTAATGACTAATATTTTAACAATGTTTTTTATTTTATTTTTATCAACGAAACTACGCCTTGAGAACTCAAACTCTTTCACTATCATTTTTTTTTGGGGGTGGGTGAGGGTGGAGGGGAAACTATTCCTGTCTGAGCCGAGACCTAATCCAAGAAATGCTCCAAGTAGCACTCTGTACAAGGCCCATAAGGACCATGACATGGACTTCACGCAGGGTCATACGAGAATATTGATTGTTGCAGGCAATATGGACCCTTCAGTAGGGATTCGATGTCATCTTCTCATAATTTGCTCCTAGTTTTCCCTCAATAACAATTGTCTATGTAAAAATTCAAGGTCCAAAACCCTAAACCAACACTATAAATACTAACTCAGGGGCATTGAGTTACGTACGCTCACTTTTATCATAAAATATCTATCATTCCACGACGTTTACTCACTTGACCATCAGAGTGTTTGCAAATACATCATCCCCGTTTGCCCGTAGACGAAAGTTGTTGCTGACGAAAATACCATACTAAAAGGTCATTCAATGCCATCATCATCCAAAAATCTCAGGTCCAGCAGGATCACTGATCTTAAATTAAAGACAATTGTGAACCCAAAAGGAAATATTGTGAAAGAAGCACCACGTAACATTTAAGATCAGTGCTTTAATTTCAAGATATCTTTTATTTTATTCAAGTTTTAAATCCGAAACAAATATAATAAAAGAAAGCATGAAATTTGTGTACTCATAGTTTTAAAAATGTAAAAAATGTTTTTTTCAATACAAAATGTTCATTTTTAATTTCATTAACTAGTGCGCCAAATGCACCACGTAACATAAGACATAAAATAACTAAAAAATATCAATATGATGTTACAAGTGGTAAATGTTTGAATTCTTAACTATTTACTTCAGCGGTGCTTATAAAATAATTGTATACACAATTACACACATGGTACTTTATTACAAAGAGTGTAAAATGCATTTAGTCAAAAAGAAAAGAAAAGAAAAACAAAAGGAAAAGAAAGCAGACAACAGCACATGCAGATGCAAAAAGATTGAGATCAATCACAATGAAATTGTAAGGTTTTTTAAAAAAAAAGAGTCGAAGTAAATGCCCCCAGCAATAAAATTTAAAGTCTTTTGTGTACGATTCTCACTATTTTGTTTCCTTTCATAATGCTCATACTTCGTTATTGTACTTCATTCTCACTATTTAGAGCTATCAATTTGGGATAAAGTTTGTGATAATGTTTAGCCCGTAATATTATATTCAAGCAACATAGAGTTTTGCCATCATTGATGTACCAAAAGCGTGACACAAAAGAATTTTTTGAGTATCTTTCTTACATGAGCGTATTATGCAAAATACACATTTATTTTACATCACATGTGCAAATTCTTGAATTCGATGGCTTCATAGCCTACTGAAAATGTCATTTCAATTCATAACTGAGTTGGATGGAATATAAGTAAGAAAACAAGAGAATTGATATGATTGTTGGAGTATATCATCAACAAGCCAATTGAGCATACTGCAATTCAATTATAATTCTAATCAATATCACTTTTATCAATTTCAGTTCAATATATTCTTTTTTTTTGGTACAAAAAAGAGGGCGGAGCCCTTAGTTAAATATATTCTACTTTGCATTTATGATAACGAGAAATACATCAATATATTCTATTTAATATTACTTGAGTAGAATCCTTTGATTTTTCAATTTTGATATCCCATTTCGATTCTACAAAATCAATTGAGTAGAATCTTTCGATTTTATATTTTATAATCTTGCTATTCTCTTCCGATCCAAAACAAAATCTCGATTTTAACAACATTGCAAGTCATACACAATATCTTAAAATACACTGGATGAAATCTAATAGAAACGAGAGAAAATGAGAGCATTCTAAAATTTATCTTTCATAATTGATGAATTGAAATTCTCATATGAATAGTCAGATTTCCTTGATTCTGGTCATAGAAAAACTTGTGATCCAACTGTCCACTTCTATCGATTTCAGTTGACTTATAAAGCTTTTTAAAAATATTATAATATTAACCGAACAACTTTTTAAAAATACCTACGAATATAACTTCCATCCTAAGAATAAATCTATTAAACTTGAACAAACACTCCTTAAGGCATAAATTGGTGTAGTGCCTTATATTTCTCTGATTTCTTCTATTGATGGCAATGTTGTGCAATGGATAGTCTTCTCTTGATTTTTTCTTAAGTCTTGAAAATTGTGATTGTCTTCAGAAGATATTCAAAAATATTTTTTTATAATTATCCATACGTGACCTTGAAAGTGTGAGTCTTTTACTAGTAGTATATATAGGCCCCGTTTGGATAAACAGCTTATATAGATGTTTATAGCATTAGGGCTTATAACATTAGAGCTTACATCATAAGCTCTTATACTTGATAAGCTATTTATGTTTGGATATGTACACTAAAAAGTACTTACATAAATTGAAGTGTTTG
>Ga0228710_1010009_pt1 | contig 12872 bp, 6 predicted proteins | sample MedpolnodulmetaG_FD_177995 | JGI IMG/M metagenome (GOLD analysis project Ga0228710, IMG submission 177995) | Root nodule microbial communities from Medicago polymorpha collected in Santa Monica, California, United States - pink nodules | ecosystem: Host-associated > Plants > Roots > Nodule...
GTTCAAAAATGTAAATAATACAAATAATCAAAGTATCCAACGTAAAACGGGATATCACACTACATTTTAAGTATAAATAGAATAAAGTTGCTATTTATTAAAATCAACCTTGTCAAAATTTCAATGACATCGCAGCGGAAAATGAATTCATAGTTCAACAACTTTGGCACTACGGCCTCAACATAAACAACTTAATTAAAATTCTTAATCCAAAAAGGTTCAACAACATAGTTCATAAATAATACGCAACAGTGGAAAACATAACAAATATCCCCATCCCGTTACGTATCAGAGCGACCCTAAGACGACGCATGAGAGAGTCAACTCACATCAGCAGCTAATCCTGGTTATCTGCACGTTACCCACGTAGCGGCAACATTCAAACAGAATGGGTGAGATTTCACATTCAATAATAATAAGCATATAATTCATCAATGGAATTTAACAACCTAAACAACAATAAATAACAACAATAATAGTTCACATATACTTATTATCAATAATGATTCACGTATGCTCCACTTAGTTCCACTTAGCATTTAAATCAACAACTACTATTCAACAACGACGACGACAACAACTCAACATTAACGACAATGCGACGACACAACAACAACTTGACTATGCAATATGCATGTGGTACCAATCAACGCTGGAGCATAAGTTCCTAAAATCAACGCTGGAGTATAAACTCCTAAATCAATGCTGGAGTATAAACTCCTAAAATCAACGATGGAGCATCAACTCCTAAATTAGAGCATAGGCTCTCAAATCAACGTGTTTTGAATGATTAACATTCACAGGGCATGAGCCCCCAACTTTATATAAGTATGCATGGACTCAACAACTTAATCAACATCAACATACAACTTGAACGACTTGACAACATCGACAACATCAACATTATAATCTCATAGATATTCATCATTTAATTGCAACATCATATAATCATCATGTTAATTCAACATATGCATTTCATATCACAGTTCATCAACATATATACATACCTTCATGTAATATTTCATCAACAAGTTATTCGTATAATAATCATCAACATATATACATACCTTCATGTAATAATTCATCTATCAAGTTATTCATACAAAACAATGCCATTAGAACTGATAACATCACCCTAAGTTTTCAAGTATGCACTAAAGGCTAATTCAAAACTAAAGGGCATTAGAACTTATGAAGGGCATTATGTCCCTTATTTGAGTTTTCCTGGTCCAACTTTCACTTTAGAAAACATCGTGCTCTTCCAAGAAAACGCTATTACTTTTGAAGGTGCCGGGCTCTTCCAAGTTATGGCGAACACACGTTCCTCCATATCGTTCACAACACCATCACAAAGTAATAACTTCTAAATGATCTTATAGGTTGACCACACCGAAAATTCACCACCCTCTTCCGATTTCCACGCACCAAAGTAACACCATTGACAAGAATTAGAAGGCTCTGTAGGTGTTTCATATCCCAGTCAAAAAGGAACCGCCTCCAAATTAGCCTCCAAGTAATTCCAAACTCGCGACCCTCCCATAACTCCCCCACCCTCCCCTCCTTTTACTAAGTTATAGAATAAATTCTTGGGAATAGTTTTAAAAGTGGAGCATTAACGACCCAATTATCCTTCCAAAATCTAGTGTTTGAACCATTTCCAATTTATCACCTAACTCCTTCACTGAACCAATCTTCTCCCACCACCTCTTCAAGTGAAATCAAATCTTTCCACCAACTCTATGCAACCCACGTCAATCTACCATCACCTGTCTCTACCAAGTTGTGAGTACGCTCTCCATACTTCTCCTGAAGCACTCTCTTCCACAACGGTGTTTCATTCAAAAATCATTAATAGTTATTGGTTTAATATAACACTATTTTATCCTTGTTTGCGTAATTAGATGGGATTTTACCTTGAATCCACATTCTATTCGGCGTAAAAACTATTCTAGCTTTAGGATTTGTTTATGAAAGCAAAGTTTCTTAGATCGAGATCTCTAATGGCACATGGAAAATTGGAGTGTGACACTCTCTTGTTCAATCATCAAATGAATATACATATATAGAATTCCTGAGAGAAAGTCTAGTAACATGTGATAACATAAACTCGCATAATCCCTTGATTTAGGATACGTACACGAATCGCAAGGGAAAAGTAAGCTTAATTGCAACACTTAATACACATCTTCCTAAAACTCATTTTTAGCGCACGTAGAATAATCATTTTTAGTAACATCTCTTCCCGTTTTAAACTATTCTATACATTGGTTCTATTCTTAGTGAATTGCTATTTGTTGCAATTTTTTCATATCCTCAATTATTTTCACTCATTAATCTCCTATATTGTATACCTTACTCTCTCCTCTTGATCCTATTCAGCCTTCTTTGGTTATGGTTGAAATCCTAAAAAATAGTGCCCACAAAGCTAAGTCTCGTATTCTTCACAAAGAGGCATTGTGTAGGTGCACATAAACGGTTAACGCTCTCCTCGAGTATAATATTGTGACTTCGGGTCATGCTCTAGGTAAACGTTCATTCACCTAATTTTCTCACACAATACACCTCTTTCATATACTGACTTGAGCATTAGGGGTAGTAACATGTCTGGAAGCACCATTCTCCTTCAGGGACAAAGCTTGATTCCAGTGATTCGCCACTACATTTCTTTGATCTTCATCAGACAGATCCTAATCCGATTGGGAATATGAAATTAATTTAGAAATTCTAACCTGTGATTAATTCCAGCTGTCAGAAATTAAAAAAAAAAAGATCGATATAGGTATAATAAAATATTCAGATGGTATGATAATGGAAACTATATTGCACTTATAAAAGAATCGATCAAATATATTGGTTCATCTTTGAACCTTAATCATAGGTGTTTAGCCACTAATGGTAACTCAAATAAACAATCAATTAAAGGTGAAATAAAAATTAACATACATAAGAACAAATGGAAGGGGGTTAGAAAATATCCCTCTTTGATGCTCTTTGGTTTTGAACCTAAAGGTTCAAAAACATCCCTCATGTGCCTTCGAACCTTTAGGTTTCTAAATGAATATTTATGGGTCAAATAGGCTTTAAATAGGGAAATTTTCACACACAACATGCCTGAGGCGTGTTGAAGTATGTGAGATCCGCATCGCCCCCAAATCAGCAAAATGATATTTTTTCGAGCTTCTGCATAAAGAAAAATTGAGTTGTAATGCAAAGGCTGCATAGGGTTGTGCACAGAGGACATGATCTAAACGCCTTTTTCTTTATTCTCTTCATTCCTCTAATGCTTTTTATTTATGATATGATATTGGGACTTGGCGCATAATTTCCCTAAGATGTTTTGTGTTCAAACCTTTGTTGCACTTGATTCTTTAGCCTCCGTAACTTCTCTATGAGATGTCTTGCTATGCCAAATTACATGATTTAAAACATAAAATACTTAAAACATCTATGAAGTTGTCTGGATAGGGAAGACATGTAATTACAACGACTACAACAAAACATTACAAAACATTCCCCAAACCATGGGTAAGTCACTATAATCCCTATAAATTATGATTAAATGCATAAAAAAACACTAAAAACACATAACTAAAAACATCATAAGATGAGGTGCCATTAAAACTCCAAACTTAATAATAATATAGCCAAAATTCCAAATTTGAACAAATTTCAAAATGACATTCCTTTCAACTTTGGAACCCAATTCCCTTCAACTTCCAACTTTCACTAACTTACCACTTTTGCTCAAATTGGGCGGACTTAGAGATGATAATTCATTCTTTTAGACATACATTATTCCATATTGCCTTTTGCACCAATCTTTTAGCAATTAGTTTAGGTCATGGCATTCGCCCTTCTATCGAAATGTTAATACCTTTTTTCTATGAATTCGGTTATCATAAAAAATTTAAAAAATTTGTAGACTAAAGCATAAAAAATTTGTAGACTAAAGCATAAAAAATTGGTCTACACAAAAAACGAAAATAGAAAAACAAGAAAAATAAATAATTTGTTGTACTACTACACATGTTGTTTTGACAAAGTTATTAAAGGTTCGTAGTAGTTTACTGTTTAGGAGTCTTTATCATGTTTTTAAGTCCAATTATTTTCTTAGCCTATTTCCCAAAGAATCTCATCCGAATCCATATTTTTTTTTGAAGGAACATCCTAAGCCATATTATAACCATGACAAACATATAAAGTGTGTGCGATTGAGATTATTCGTATACGAAAACGCCTCATTTAGCAATGTTAAAAATGTTTACAAGAGTATGATTATAATGATTTTTTCTATTCTGAAATTTCTATGCTATGCAATCACACAAGGAATCCAACAATCTATAAGATCTTTGAATCTCAAGTTGGCATGCAATCCTCCGATCTTCTACTCTGAGAAACCTTCTTTGGTATGTCTCTGCTTTGATCCCCTTGAACCTTGAATGTTTGAGAAACAAACCCCACAATTACCTTTGGAGGTGAAAAGTTGTTGTTTTTTGACTCAAAATTAATGTTTGAGAATCTGCCAAAATCGGGCCCCGATTTGGAGAAATCGAGCTACAATTTTTGGTGAAGTTTTGGAGGTTATTTCTCGTAAAAAATCGGGGCCCGATTTTGCGCTAAAGTTGAAAAATAAAAACGTTTTTTTTCTTCTTCAAAAAACTATGGCTTAGAAGCCAACAATAAAACAAGGGTTTGTAGAGTTTTCTCTTGGCAACAAACATTAGGGTTTGGATTGAATCACCATTATTTGATTCACCTTGAACAAACACTATTTGCATTGAGTCTCTTGGTCACGCGAAGAGTTCAGGACTTTGGCAAGAATTAAGTTTCAACATTGATTCATGTAACCCTTTGGAATCTTTTGTTAAGTTACTTAAAAATTATAGTTGAACGGAGAGCTGCTCTCTCCCTGAGAGTAGGTCAGTATTGGACCAAACTAGGTAAACAAATTATCTTGTGTTATTTCTTTTCTCTCTCGGTGTTTTCTAATTTTGCTTGTGTTTATAACTGTCATCCACATTGAAATTGGTTGCTTGCTTAATTTGTTCCACGCATGAAGTTTTTATTGGTGTTATTTTTAACAGATTCACCACAAAAGCAACTTATTTTCCTTTAGATTTTTGATGCTCCACCAATATACTTAAATGAAAGCAAAATTACAATTATCTTTTAGATCCTTTTACAATTATCTTATAAAAAGTGTTTAATCTAAAGAAGTTTGTAGAAAGAGAGAGGTTGTATGTTTGGTTTGCAAAGACACCTTATTTCTACAAACTTCTTGTGATTTAACCTCTCTCGTAAATGAGCACATTGTAATGATTTTGAATGCTTGAAAAATGGCGTATGTCTTCTAGTTGATATGAATTTGAGTCAGAGACTAAGAAATAGAATAATGGTTGAAAGGAAAGGCTATGCCTTTTTTGTTGGCCTAGATATTGCGAATCTTCTAGTTTTATATACACATTAAAAAGGTGTTGGTCTTTATCTGGAGATATTTAGGAGATTAAAATATTTGAATTAGAACATTCCACAAAAAGATATTGGAAAAGCTAAGTTAAATAATTCTTTTCCAAGAAAAGAGTGGAAATGTGTTGTTAAGGTAGAAGAGTTAATTAATTTGGAAGCTTCGGTTCCCCAAAATTAACCAGAGAGAAGCAAATAGGATATTGCACTTGAGAATGAAACTACTGAAGCAATTGCATCTCATATTGCTGATTTTCGAGAGAACAATGCTGGAAAAAATATTGTAGCAGAGGAATTAGTGAACAATGATGAGGTTATGAGTAGTGATAGCTCAGAATTTGATGATGCCACACAAATTCAAGAAGAGGGAAAAAATTGTTCAAAGAGACATTTATTTTCTTAAAGAGGTATGAGCAAACTTAGCAGAATTGGAAGCGACTGAAGCTCAACAAATCATAAATCTTTAGATGCAAGTTAACAGTAGAGGCAAAGAAAAGCAATACTTTGAATCTACTGCAAAAAAAGTTGAGGATCATGATGTATATCACGATAAGGTGGATGATTAAGGCTATCAAAAAGTTATCTCAAGAGACACTAAGAAAGTTCACAAAGCTGCATTGTTAAAGATAAACTATCTACTAGGTCAAAGATTGGTTCTCGCAATCTTTTGAAATGAAGTGCCTATTTTGTATTTTAAGGGGAATACACAACTCCCCCACTAATTTGGATCTAATAAAGGTATTGGTATCTTATAACATGACTTTTGTTTTGTTTCTGAACCATGGATGGATATTGCAAAATTTTCCTTGAACTAGTTAGATAGATTGGGAAATGAAACTCTTTTGTGTTAACAATATAGAAAACTTGTTGCCTAATATCTGGTTGTTTATTACAAAACCATTAATCCTCTCCTTTTATCCATTGATTATCAACACATTTTCTTACAAGTTGAGTTGATGCATCTACTTGTCACGTAAAGAGATTAGAGTTGTGGGAATCTTTGATGCTTAGGTGATTTCAACCTTGGTGTTGCGAGAAAATAGGCATTGCGAGAACCAATCTTTGACCTAGTAGAATAGTTCACAAATCTTTCATAACTATGTTTGAACGTCTTTCAATACAGTTCTTGGAGCTCATGAGAAAATAGGCATTTCAAGACCTTCAAACATAGTTATGAAAGATTTTAAACAAGGGGCTGATGGTAGAAAAGGAAGACATCATTCTCAAAGGAGATCTGATAGAGAAATTTGCAAGAGTGAGAGAGAGAGACAAGGTCAACACATAATTGAGAAGGGATTCGTAGATGTCTATTAGCAAATGAGTATTTTAGTGATTGGTCACATGTTGGTTTTAGACTTACAACGGTGACTATTATTTATGTTTACGGATGTTATTTTCAATTTAAATAGAAGATTATTCCTTTTTAAAAATTGTGTTCTTTATTAAATCAATAGTTTATTTTACTACGAGGACCAAAATAATAAAATAGTGAGTAGCAGTGACCGCTATCTCTATCAAAAACTTTGATTAGTTTTTTTTGATTAATAATGTGTATTTGTCATCTTGATGTGCACATGTTTGAGAAGAAAATCATCATATCAACAATGATTGATTTTAAAATGGAGGATTCAAGTGTCTCAGATATTAATAGTTGCAATAGACCAACTTTATCTTTATCTTACAAGTTTTCAGGAATTGAGTTTTGTATTTCGATTCGATAATTTGAATAATACTCATAGAAAGCTTTTATTATTTTGACAGTGTCCTTTACTTATTATCTGCAATATTTTGTTGTACCTTTGGCTTGTTTTGAATATGTAGAGACGAACTTTATACTAGATCTACTAAACAAAGACACCTAAAGTTTTTTATACGATTATTGTCAATAACGATGTCTTCGATTAGTTGGAGTCTCTTTTATTTTAAGTTCAATACTTCTGTTTTGATATCGATACATACTTTATGTTATGATTCTCTGCATATATAAAGTTCATCAGGTTATTATTTTTATTACCATTTATGTATCATTTTGTACAAATATTGAATTCGCAAACTTCAGTTTTATCTCGAGAAAAACTTTAGTTGGACCAGTTGGAAATATGCATGATTTAAAGATCACATTACATAAAATTTTCATTCCACTCATCCATATTGATCTATGTAATCAAGTTCGTTGATACGGTAGTCTGCAAGGTTTTGTCACATTATACGTCAGTGAAGACAACCACGGTGGTCCAATTATCTAAAGATAAATAATTTTTTGAAGGAATTATCTAAAGGTAAATAGCATTCCAATGTCATTATTATGTGGACAAATCTTTATAATACTAAATTAGTTATTTATCAATTTGGAGCCTTAATTGATTGGTGATCAAATTAAGTAATTAGACTAGTTAGATTTTTATTTAGATAACCAATTAATTATTCGATGTGGATTCAATATGGATGGACGTCTAAATGACTTATTAACGGAAAAATGAGAAACTCGAATTGACCATCACACTATAAGAGGTTATATGGTCCCCACTAGACCGTACACGACATGCTCTCTCTTCTTCTGATATGAAGAGAACTTGAGGCATAAAGCACCGGTTGAGGAAGAACCAAACCGATCGTTGCCAATATTTGTTGTGTGTTTCAGGTCACCTCTTCTCTATGTTTTTCAAATATTTTCAGTTGTAAGGGTTGCCATTAAAGCTTCATCAGATATTCCAAATACCTGATTATTAATATCCTTGATCGACCAAACATGTTGTACATTCGAACATATTTATGTACAATTTTTTGTTTGCTTCCACTAATAATTCATAATTATTTTGTATTGAATAAGTTTTATGAATTGTGTTTTTATTGCGACCTAATTCTAACATGCAAGTGTCACAGCATTCCTCCTACTCCATGGGTTCAGAGATTAATAGTTGCAATAGACTTTTAAAATAAGAAGCCATAACCTTATAAAAAAGTTTGAGAAGAAATGTATCATTAAAGATGAATATCAAAAGAAGAAACTTTTAAAACCAAGAAAAATATCTCAATTGAATTAGTAAAATCGCCCTTATTATGAACACACATTGTGCTTGATGAGAACATCGAACATTTCATTGGTGAATTTTACAAACACTTTTTCATTGGTGAACTAAAATAACTTTTTACAAACACTTTTTCTAGACATTTGTTATCTAAAATTTAATTTTTTAATTAAAAAAATAATGGTATTTTTTGTAAAATCTCGAAGGAGAAAATCTAAAAAGAGGCCAATAAAATAAGTTTATATTCGTCGTAAGTTTATTAAATCCAATTTTATAGACCCAATTCCAAGCCCATATATTTAATTGTAATAGTTAAATCGAGTTTGCTAGACCCAAGCCCAATCTTGTTCCTAACCCTAAAGTCACCATCGTTCTATATATTAGACGCCGCTGCATCTCGTTTTCGCAGTTCCTTCTCCTACTATGTTTATACTTCGTTTCTTCTCCATTTTTTTCTTGATATATCTCGATTGTTCTAAGCTTTTTTTTTTAATTTCTTGAAACAATCGAGATACCAAGAAACAAAATACAACATATAAATCCGACAATTACTACTGTATTAATATTCTATCAAACTCATAAGCAAACTAGGTTTTTAAGTAGAATTTATAAAATCCATTTTGGATTTGATTTTATAAATCAACATCGGGTTGGCGACACTCTCGATCTGATTATTTGACCTAGTTATATGGTTGGTTTCTAGTCAAGATACTATGTCCTCTCGATCAATCCCGGTTTGAATTACAATTGATTAAGATAAAGTTGAACATGACGTTGGCGATTCTGTTACGAAAAAAAGATTAAATGTCTATTATCAAGTCAACGAAGTACAAAAGGTATGTCATCAATACCAAATATCCAATCTTAATTTTATTCATTTTCCATTATATAAATTGATATGCATATCATATTATTTGCTTTCTGATTTGAATCATTTAAGCTAATGTTGATAGTTTTGATGTTGTTCATTATTAATTATGTGAATATATTTTGTTAAGATTGAGTTATATCACTATTAGAAAAAACACTTATTAACACAAATTTTAAGTGGACAAATCACCCCACTACACTACACTCTCGTGCTATGACGTGGAGAAATAGTTAATTCACAATGGATGTTAGTGTAAATTATTAATTAATTAATACTCATAGAAAAATAAAATCATATTTCCATCGATTCAAATTTTTGTCTCATCATTTAATTTTCGATTCCCTGGTCATTTTTTACCAAAAGAAATTCCTTAGGTGGAAAAGATAAATAATAAAATAAAAATTAGTAAAAAAAAATCCTAGGTAATTGTCATTGTATATAATCTCATTCACTATTAATTAGCCGCAGCAGAATGAGTGAGACATCACTTTACATTTTTCATTTTCATTTTTCAAAAAATTTCCTATCCACTCCACTTCATCACTCCCATGGTCCCGAATTCATTTCTCTCTGCATGAATTTTCCCCATCAATTGCTTTGAAGGTAGTATATTATTATTTACAATTGTTCCCTTCATGTTACATATATTCTCTGAAATTTCCAATCCACTCCACTTCATCACTCCCATGGTCCTGAATTCATTTCTTTCTGTAACAAAATTTCAGAGAATATATGTAACATGAAAGGAACAAATGTAAATAATAATATACTACCTTCAAAGCAATTGACGGGGAAATTTGATGCAGAGAGAAATGAATTCGGGACTATGGGAGTGATGAAGTGGAGTGGATGGGAAATTTTATGAAAAATGAAAATGAAAAATGTAAAGTGATGTCTCACTCACTCTGCAGCGGCTAATGAATAGTGAATGAGATTACATATAATGACAATTACCTAGGTTTTTTTTTTACTAATTTTTATTTTATTATTTATCTTTTCCAAGTAAGGAATTTGTTTTGGTAAAAAATCAGCCGGGAATCGAAAATTAAAGGATGAGACAAAAATTTGAATTGATAGAAATATGATTTTATTTTTCTATGAGTATTAATTAATTAATAATCTACACTAACATCCAATGTGAATTAACTATTTCTCCACGTCATACCATGAAAGTGTAGTGGTAGCTGTTGCACATTGGTTACAACAACAATATTTATTATTGTCTGAAACGGTAACAATGAAGAAAAGCAATTCAGCTAGTAGAATCTCCATTGAATATCTGTTCTATGATATCCTTATTAGAGCTTTCTTAAAACTTAATGTTGTTGAACTTTCAGTTGTCTCCATGGTTTGCAAATCATGGAATGCAATTTGTCGGAACGCCTTGCTCTGGGCTTACCTCATCCTATCTCGACGGAGCTTGAAGGGATGATTTAACTTCAAAAAATAAATTGATCATATGCTTGAAGTATGCTCTACATTTGAGCAAATTATAATACAAGTTGCTTAGTGTTCAATATCTTCATATACTTGACAGATGCTAATTAATCATCATTGCTGAAAGGTATCATCTTTACTTACAATTTGTATGTCATGTAGGACAATATATTTCTCCTTTTCCTATCTCATTTTGTTCATCTCCTTAGTTTTTTGGAATTCATGATATCAGAATAATTCTCAGAATTTATTTTTGATGATTTTTTGTATAACTAACGTATATATAATCCATTACTTTTTGGGACTAAGTTTTACTTTTTTAGATAAAAATATCGCACTTCTGATTTAATTACACTCTTTTTTTTAATGCAAGAATTTGCAGAAGATATATAGAAAAATGAAGTACAAGGGTACGTCAACCTATTATAGTACTAGTCGAAGTGGTTAAGAAGTGTATTGTATCAATTGCATTATTTTACAAAAGCACTTATCTGCAACCCTTATGTTTCTGGCTCAAACCAACTATATATATCACTCTTTATTAGTCTTATGGTAATTTAATATGTGTGTTTTCTGTTTTGTAGGACGCCAAATCTAAAAAGATATATTCTCTGAAAGAAAAAAAAACTTGTTTTTACAATTATAGAGGATGTTTGTTACATTTTTAAATAAATAAATTACATTTCTTTGAAAATAATAATCAAATTCAAGAGTTTGGTTAATTAAATAAATGGTCTACAAAAATCACAATTTTTAATCCATGTAAAACGAGAGATTTTTTATACACTAAATTTCTTTTACAATTATCACTAATCTAATAAATAAAATGCATTACCCTTCGGATGAAGTAAATAAAATAAAGAAGAAAAAAAAACTAAAGTCTATTAGGATTTTATATTTTTTTTCTTACATACAAAATGGGGTTATTATTTTCCTAATTTTTTTCTGTGTGTCACATTTTCCCTCTCTAAATCCCGTCTCTCTTACGTTCAAGACATTTGTAATATCCCGCTCGTCAGTATCGGAATTATATCAGCTGAAGGTGCGCCAGAGGGAAATGTTCATGAAACTCACTACGGTGAGGAATGTTTTACGACGCAGTGCCAGTCGAACATGAGTTAATCGTCAGTGTCGGTGTAAACACGTTTAAGACGAAGGGCATTTTGGTATTTGCACCGAGGGAGTATATAAGTGTGTCGGAGCCAAAATTATTCATTATGTGCAAGACTTTCTCCCTCTAAGTTACAAGAACAAGAATCCTCTCCTCCTTCTCTCTAGGATGGTGCCTCTTCCCTCAATCTTCTTCCATCAAGCTTCCAAATGCATGTTGTTAGTGATTAAGCAAGAATCATAGAGGCCTCAAGAACAAGAAACAAATAGGAAGTTGGATTAAAGCTTGGTTTGGTTGGATGAGCTAAGAATCATGCATGCATCAAGAGCTAGGGTGTTATGGCTAGGGTTAGAATTGGAACTGAAGCTTGAGCAATGCTGCAAATCATGTGAGTTCTTTAGATAGCTTGAATCCCTTGGGCTGTTTTGTGTGTTGTGTGAGATAATGCAATTGTTAGAAAATATGAACTTGTGGTTTAGAACCCCTCTGTACCATTCATGATCAAATGTTGTTAATTGTTGCCATGCAATGGATCTATACTGTTTATATATGTTTCTGGATGCAATAGGTACCTTAGGATGCTTGGAATTGAGGCTTTTACACCAAAATACGATTTTTTGCATTCCTGGACTGATGAATGGTCGCTTAAGCGTGCACTGCTCGCTCAAGTGTGCAAAACGTCGTAACTCAGGCCCTGTACGCTTACAGGTACGCTTAAGCATACTGGTAAGCGAACTGCACGCTTACAGGCACGCTTAAGCCTACAGCCTTTTTAACAGCATGTCTTGAAAACCTTCTTTGTGGTCTAGAATGCCGTCTGATGCTTTTAAATGTCGTTCGAAGCCCGTTTCTTGCAATCTTGTATTGAAACATGAACCCCTCAATTCTAAGTGTCTAAAGTACATTTCTAAACAAGGTTTTAAGCAAAAGAAAGACATGGCAAATCATTAACATTGTTGGT
>Ga0228710_1010010_pt1 | contig 12871 bp, 8 predicted proteins | sample MedpolnodulmetaG_FD_177995 | JGI IMG/M metagenome (GOLD analysis project Ga0228710, IMG submission 177995) | Root nodule microbial communities from Medicago polymorpha collected in Santa Monica, California, United States - pink nodules | ecosystem: Host-associated > Plants > Roots > Nodule...
CAAACTAGAACGCAAATCACATATAATGTGAGCAAAAAGTGTAATCACATGTGCTAATCGCAATTGGTTGTAAATATGATTTTCTCACAAACGGTTTGCAACCAAATTAAAAAAAAAAAAAAAAAGTAGTTAGCTTACTTGAATTTGGTAAGACCGGGTGAAGTGGAGTTTCCTCTTGGGGCAAAGGAAGGTCAGAGAAGTTTTCTCTTGGTGATTGTAAGTAGGTTATCTTATGAAGCATCACACAAGTTATTAATAGATCCCTATTTGTCAAGGTCCACACCTGTTTAATTTCTTCATTACTTTTCCTAACTTAATTAACTATACATTATCAATTACTGGAATGCATTATCTGTTTAACGGACGCTATAGGAGAGGCTATGGATATTTTGATATCGATTGGCTTAGTTTGCAATTGTAATTTGCCTACCATATTAGAATATATCTTTTCCCCTAAAAAACTAATAGAAGGAGTAGTTATGGATTCATTAACCACAAATTTTAAACTGTTTTAGTCATATTTATGTATCAAAATAATATTTTGTAATTTTGAATGGTGTTGTACGATCTTATATGCTATTTAGGTTTAAGTTTGACCAAATGAACCAACCCATTGTAGGCTTTGTAAGGTATTAGAAGGAAGGAGATACGAATCCATATTAAGTTGGAAGTGTGTCCTTAAAGCTTGGTGAGAATACCCTTTATAGGAGACATACAAAGAAGCATATTCCTAGAAATTGTGGTAAAAAAATAACAAGCCAATTAAGTAGGTGACCTCGAAGTCCGTTTTTAACTTTTTATGGATGTATTGGTTGGAAACCCATTTTAGCAAGCAAATCAGTTGTTTAGCTGACACTGAAATCAAACATGATATTATATATTGAAACTATAAAGTTAATAATCTAACGTCACTGGTCCCTTCTATTCTCTCATTTGAACACACAATCTTAGTCCCCGACAAGATCCTTTCTCTTCAAAGATCAAAGCCAAATGTGTGTTGTGTGTATCAATCGTTTACTAACAAATACAATTACGACATGGTAAATAAAAGACAATTTATGAGGAACAAGAAATTGGAAAGGAATAATACGTGTTAAAGAAGAAATTAAAATTAAATGGTCTCACTCATAAACACCTTTGTTGTTCAACATAGATGTAGACACTTGATAATTAAATTCAATAAACTTAGGTTTGACAATGTGTAGCTTATGTTTGAAGCAACATGAGTAAACCATTTTTGTATAGTATATACTAGTAGACATATTTAAACATGAATGTATAAATATTTTAAGGTTTTTGAAAATACTGGTTGGTCTCTTAATTTACATCATACTAGGATTAAATTTATTTGATATCAATTAGTCTATTTAAACTTTGATCCTAGTCAACATAATTTTCCTACAAATTCAAATATTTAATAAGGGGCCTATACAATTAAGCCAACATCGATAGCTAAATATCTAATCTATACAATTAACCAAGTGACTGAGCTCAAGTGATTAATGAGCTTCATCAAAGGACGAATTTTAGCATAATCTAAGTTTGATTTTAGGGTGGAACAATTCTTAGTCAAGTCATACTTATCTCATGATCAAACTCCGGATTATCAAGACATTTCCTGAAAGGGTTTACACCGAAAAAGAAATGGGAGTTATTTTAGAAACATCTTGAGATTTGGCTGATACAATCAGGATTGATTGCACATTTTGGTCAAGTTCAAAAACATTTACTTAATTTGTACTACGCGTTAACCTTTTACTTAAATTTGTATCGAGTACATATAAAATGTAGGAGTATACCATGACTAAGAAAATATGCTACAGAACAAAATGCACAAAGACAAATGTTCAACAAACGCCATTGAAGGTTTCTCAACCGTGCAAAGAATTAATGTCTTAAGGCTTAAAAATAATTTGATGCAAATTTGGGAGTTATAATTTGATGCACCAAATTCTCCTTCACGCCTCCAACTGCACCACCCTCCGAGTCAAATACGTCACATCATGATTAATGTCATTTTCAGACAATTAACTATCTCGACTGCTACCTTGGGTTTGTCCTGACTTTTTAATCTCTGAGGCTTTCTTTCACTCACCAATATAGTTTACTATATCTAGCTATTTTCAACCAACCAATTACTTAGATTTTTTCGTTTACCTGTTTTGATATTCAGATAAAGTAATGTTGCATGTGCCTATATTTTACGTGCCAACTTGACCTGCAAATATATATACATGTAACTTCATAATTGGTGTATGTTTGATAGTGCCTCTGTACGGCCGACAATGACCAAGCCAACTCGAATAAGGTTTGAGACTCAATTCGATAATTGATTTATTGAACTTGGTTCATGAATTAAATGAAATGAACTTGAGTTGAAGATTAAGTTTGTTAACTTAACGAATTGAACTTGAATTATATATAGTTCGACTCGTTTGAGTCATGAGCCAACTCGATTATATATATTTCTATGTTTGGTATTCCTTTTTAAAAAAAATTAAGTTATTTCACTTGGGTGAAACCACGGTAGAAAGTAACAAAACTCATGTGAAATAGACATCTGTGAGGGGTTATCCGAGCAGTGACATGTCTCGTAAATCAGATCATTACAAATAACTTGTGAGGGATAAAACTTTTTCAGTTTATTGACACGATTTCTACTAATTTGACGGCATGTTAGTTTGATCGACACAGTTTCGGAAGGGGCTTACTCTTGTTAAACAACATCCAATTATTATTAAAAAAAATATATAGGATTAGTCTTTTACATTATTTTAAAGCTATATCTATATTTAAAACATGCAATAAAATTAATATTTTTAGGGGAAACTTATTTTAAACAATATTTTAATTTTTTTTTTAAAAAATAAATTAAACACTTGAGTCTTTTTTTTAAAGAAAAACACTAAAGATTTTTATACTATAAAAATAAGTATACAAGCTACAATAAAAAATAATATATAAGAAATAAAACAATACATAAATACAACATTTTTTTTAAGATAAATCTACTAACGTAGTTGAAATAATAATGAAATATAATGGTTTGATTCAAGTCTCAGATGATCGGTTTTGAATTACGAGAAATTGATAGTATAACCAATAGAAATTTGATTTGGTTAATTAAAAAATTGATTTGGTTAATTTTGTTTGTTGTAGGTGTATTTTTTTTGTGGTGATCGGGGTTTGAATCTCGGACCTTCATATATTATACATTGTCTCTACCAACTAAGTTAAGCTCACGATGATAGTTTGCCATAAGTGTATAAAAAGTCATGAAAATTAAAGAATATTGTTTTCATCATGGTACGTACTGTGGATGAAATGATTCTTTACGAGGAGATGAAATCCAAGAAGACAGGACGTGAGTGTTTAGATGCATGCAAACAATGACGAAATTAAAAAGGAAACAGCCTCCTCGTTGCGTGCATGGGAGGGATACCTTTCCATAATCAATCAACCATTCAGTCGCCACGTGTTACGTAATCTATTTTGTAATTTTCGACCCTTTATCATTATTACTTTAGTGCCATCCTAATTGAATTCAAACTAGAATATAGTATATGTACATTATTACCTATTTGTTCTCTTTTGTTTTTTTCATCAAACTTTATCATACGTAGATTTTTCAAATGTTACAGAGAGGGAAACATGGGAGAGAAAATACCTTTTTACTCTAATGAGTGATATGCAAATAATACCTTTTTACTGATAAATGAGATCATGATTAAAATAAAATAATTATAATAATAATAATTGTAATGATAATAATTCTCACAAAATAATTGTAATAGTAATAATACTACATTCAATTGATATATAGATATACATTTACCGGCATTTGGGGGGATTTGAGTATAGGAATCATAAATTAACTTAGGACTGTTTCTCATCATGAAAAAATAGTGTTATATGCAATGCAAAACAAAACAAAACACAATATCTAGTTAGGGTACCCTAGGTGCTGTGGAAACTATTTTGTCAAGTCGGACCACAATAGATGTCACTCTGTGCATTTGAATATAAAATATTTTTTATTAAGTTGAAAGAGATCCAAAGCATCTCATTTGAGCGCTTTTGAACCCATATTATCATTATTATTTATAAAGGTTATTAAATAATTAAAATTTGTACCAAAAAAAATTAAAATTATAGGGTACTTCCCTTAAAAAAAAATAGGGTTAAATATGTTTTTAGTCCCTACATTTTGCGCTCCTTTGATAAATAATCCCTACATTTAAGTAAATGTTTTTAAAATCCTCACATTTTATATCCGTTACCAAATTTAGTCCCTGCCGTCAATTTTCTGTCCAGTCACCAAACGGACTTTTGATCTGGCAATTTGTTTTTTTACCTTTAAATATATTTTTGGTCCCTATAAAATTGATACCTTCTAAGTTTAGTCCTTACTTAATTTTAATAGTTTTTTTTAGTCCCTATGAAAAATTTATGCACTCAATATTAGTCCTTACTCAATCCAATTTGTTTAATTTATGCTTTAATCATGTTGCATTATAATTCTTACTTATTGTATGTTTGAATATTAGGGGAGGCCATGTAAAAATCCATCCAATGTTGTTGAGAGTAGTTTTGCCAGGGAAAAGAAAGTAGTTGATGAGTCTAGTGATGTTGTGAAAAGGAAAAAACAACCTGCACCAAAGAAAGGAAAGTTGTTGCTGCTAAATCTGTGACAGTGATTTCTGAGGCTGGTGATGCACCTCAACCTGATGTTGTAAGGGTTATTTAAGCCGCTAACTCATTACTGCACTTTATGGGTTCTTTTATTGGTTTCTGTTATGTGAACAAAGACATATAATTCACTGTTATACTTGAAAGTTTGGTTATAACATAGAACAAATGAAACCAACTTTGTTAATGTGAAGTTATTTGTAACTAAAATTATTGCAGTCTATTGTCAATGAGGCTGAAACCATGATGCAAGGATTGAAAGCTTTACCACCAAATGTTTTTGAAGAGACAATAGGTGGATTAGTTCATGGACTAGTTCGTTGGAATCATAATGTATCCAAAGTGACCAAGGTATTTCACTATCTATTAAATCTTAGTCTTATAGCATGGTAATGTTCCTGCTTCATACATTCCTAATTGTTTTCATTTTGAAATATAGCCTACTGAAAGCACAAGTAACAACGTTGACAATGAGGCTAGCAACATATTAAGGGGATTTAGTACTACGACACCAGAAGTTTAGGATAACACCATGAAGGAGTTGGTGACTGGGCTCGTGAAATGGCATCATGAAGTTGGAAGTTTAGTACTTTTTTTTTATGCTTGATGCTATTTATGTTGAACTAAGTGTGTGTAATCAAGCATTTGACATGTAATGCTTCATCTTTTCTTTGTTAAATATGTGTTGAAGCTTAACTTAGGTCCAACTACTACAACTTATGGCCTTCTTTTATTTTGTTTTTGGTTGATTAAACATTTCCAACATAGACAATTGGAGTACCAATTGCAGGTTCACTATGATGTACAATTGGAATGCCAATTGCATTTTATGCAATACTAATGGATGTGTTTATTTTGCTAATGATTATGAAGGTTCTACAGTCTTACTTGTTCATTCTTTTACGGGCATATCAACATGTATCCCTTCTGTTACTTTCATATATTACTATTTGATGCAGGCAAAGTGAAGTTGCTTTCATATAAAGAGGAAGAGAATTTCATATATCACGTCTGTTAAGAAGAGGAAGAGAATTAAATGGAAAATAATCAACTAAATGGCTTCCCTTGCTAGCTTAGCTTGTGTATACGTATGTTCAATTCGTTTTAGATTTTGTTCGGTAGCTATCGATAGATAAATCAACAATTGTATGTGTGATCACAATGATATTATCAATTGTAGAAATCAATTTTTTGCTATAATTTTAAGCATAAATTAAACAAATTGGATTGAACAAAGACTAATATTGAGTGCAGAAATTTTTCATAGGGACTTAAAAAACCTATTAAAATTAAGTAAGGACGAAACTTAGAAGGTCTCAATTTTATAGGGACCAAAAACATATTTAAAGGTAAAAAATAAAAAAAATTGCCAGATCAGCAGTCTGTTTGGTGACTGGACAGGAAATTGACGGCAGGGACTAAATTTAGTAACAGAGATAAAATGTGGGGACTATTTATCAAAGGAGCACAAAATGTAGGGACTAAAAACATATTTAACCCAAAAAATTAAAATAATAGGGTACTGTTATTAATTCAAAAATATAAACTGTGAACTGTGAGAGGGTATAGTTGTCAAGGCATAACACTTTTTTTTTTGTTACAAGGCATAAGACTTTTTTTTTTGTTACAAGATACAAGTGTGTCAAAATCTTCAATAAACCTAATAAGGATTGTGAAGTGTCATTTTTTAATCAAGATAAATTAATGACAAGAAGCAACCAAAAAGGAATGGATATATAAATAGGATACACCAGCCCTCATTTTAATTAGGAATAAGAGGTAACAAAGGAGAGAATAATAACAACATTAATTTGGATCTAGCTAGCTATTAGTAACACACAATGGGAAGGTCCCCTTGTTGTGATGAGAGTGGCCTAAAGAAAGGACCATGGACTCCTGAAGAAGATCAAAAGCTAGTTGAACACATTCAGCAACATGGCCATGGAAGTTGGAGAGCACTCCCTAAGCTAGCTGGTTTGTATATTTATCATGCCTCTATATATATGTTGCAATATTAATATATGGTTTCTCTTTTCACTTGTCATTCATTTTTTTTTCTTGCAATTTTGCAGGTCTTAATAGATGTGGAAAGAGTTGTAGGCTAAGGTGGACCAATTATTTAAGGCCTGATATTAAGAGAGGAAAATTTTCTCAAGAAGAGGAGCAAACAATTCTTCATCTTCATTCAATCCTTGGAAACAAGTACTTTTCATAACTTAACTTATTTTATTTTTTTTATCATTTTTCCTAGCAAATATAACCAAAGATATCAAATCTTAAAATTACCTCCAATACTATCATTTGAATTATGTTATCACTTCCTTCTTTTTAGTTTTTCGTTAATTTCTATTTTTACGTCTCCAACACTTAAAGATGAAATTATAAACTAGATACGAATTTCGTTTATACTATCTCTAATTTCTGTTGAAAATTCAACTTGTTTTAACATCATAAACTTTTAAAACAAGTTGAATTATGAGCAGAAATTAAAGATAGTAGAAATGAAATTCTCTAAGCATTTGTTTTTTGTATTTATTTTACTATGAATTATCACTATTACTTACTTCTATATGCACCATTAACAGATGGTCAGCAATTGCTACACATCTACCTGGAAGAACAGATAATGAGATAAAGAATTTCTGGAACACTCATTTGAAGAAAAAGTTGATTCAGATGGGTTTTGATCCAATGACTCACCAACCAAGAACTGATCTTGTTTCCACCATACCATATCTACTAGCTTTAGCAAACATGACAGAACTTATGGATCATCATAATCAGTCATCATGGGATGATCAACAACATGCTGCAATGAGTAGTTTACAAGCAGAAGCACTTCATCTTGCAAAGCTTCAATGCCTTCAATATTTACTCCAATCTTCAAATTCTTCTATAGACAATAATAATAATTCCTATGACCAAAATGCCATGATCACAAACATGGAACAACAACAACCTTTAAGTTTATTAAACACAATCTCTAATGTGAAAGAGAACACAATAATGGACTGTTCACAACTGGATAGTACTCATGCAGCCTCATTTTCTCAACCACTCCACCACCTAAGTGTGCTACCCCACTTTCTAGACCCACAACAAGTCTCTTTCAGTTCACAATCATGTTTGAATAATGAACAAAGTCAAGGTGGTACTATTACCAACTTTGCAACAGTTGATGAAACATCATGGATTAATGTTCCATCTTCTGCTCCAATATCTGTTCCTCCAAGTGCTATAGGGATTTCAGCAGGAGATGCAAGCAGCTGCACTTCTAGCTATGGAGGAGGAGGAGGACCCTCTCCAGTGTCTTATTGGTCTGAACTTTTTTTTGAGGACCCCATTATGCATGATTTATCTTAATATTCAATTTCTTTGAAGTTGAATTATTGTGTGTGACTGTGTGTTATGCCTCTGTCAGCTTATTGTTTTTTTCTTCCCATTTGATTAAAGCACATAGGTCTTATTATAGAGTTATTTATATAATATATAGATGTGAATGTCCACTTTAATATATTTAAGTAATACATGTTTTGTACATAACTTTCGGACATGAGTCTCCTAGTATCACTTTCTCAACAGTTATTATATATCAATTGCCTTTGCTTAAACATTCAATTTTTTTTTATAGGCAAATGTTAAGAATGCGAATACTAGTAGTCATGTTAGTTTACCAGGATCGAACCCAGTACCTCCTCCTTCAAACTCGTTCAACGTCCCTTTGCTCAAACAAGTTTGACATTGATTGTTTTTACTTTACATAAGGAAAAAAAGGGGGAAACTTAGACCAAATATCCAAAAAATGGTGTAGGAAATAGTCTTAAATATTGCGGTTGCAATCGTGTTTTTATGTTGTGAACCTTCATATTACAGTAAAATACGGATAAATAAGGCGGCGCAATTTGCAACTATGGTTGCCGTTGTAGAGACCTCTAAAACTATTATATTGTGGTCACAATTGCATTTGCGTACTGCAATTAAAAACTATACTAGGAAAGAACTGTAGAAGAGAAATGAAGGTCAAGATTACAAGGTTTCTTTGAAGAAAAGAACCATATGGATTTGCTTTATATATTTAATTGCATAAGAACCATTAAGGGCTACAAAACAAAACCAAATGCTAGAAATATTGTTTTCTCCAACTTAAGGGACATAGGAAAATTCAAGCGTGTACGTAAACCAAAATACCCAAAAAATAAAGTCTTAAGGGGTCAATCTATTGTAAATCAGCAAATAATATAGGTGCAGTATACTGAACAATTCATAACAAAGCAGTTAATGCCCTGTCATGTTTGGAGAAAAATAAGGAAATATTCTTATCATTTTTAAAAATAAAATAATTATGTCAAAATATATTCTGTTATGAGATCATGAGAATGAAAATATATTCTGTTATGAGATCATGAGAATGAAAATATATTCTGTTATGAGATAATTCAAGACTCTCGGTGTTCACTATGGGATGAATATCTCTGCATTGAGTTTGAAACGTAGTGTTTCTTAATATTGCTGCAGAGACCTCTAAATTCTTTATATTGCGGTCAAATTACGGATGAGGACCGCAACCGTGAACTATTGTAAATAGGGAAATGGGCGTGGGTGCTTGTCTTGTATATCTTATAAATTAATGTTCTTTGTTGCTCTTTTTTGTGTCGCGGGTTGTTAAGGTTTTTGGTAGAGATGCGGCATCTCCCCTCTCTTGTGGTACTAGAGCATTGGTTTTTTGTTGTTTCTAACGCTCCTCAGACACTTCAACAAGTGGTATCAGAACCCTAGTTCGACTTGACGAAGGAGCGGGAGTGGATCCTCGAATTGGATCTTTATATTGAAAATCTTTTTGGCGGTGTACTGAAGAGGCAATTTCCATTTATGTCAATGGGGTGCAAGTATAGGATGTGGGAGACTCACACTTGAGAGGAAGCTTGTTTGACTCGAGTGTGAGTGGTTAAATCACATTGACTATGAATGGACTAAATGTTAGATATATAAGAGATATGATCCATATACCTAATGTCAAGGTTTTGAGATTGTTGGGTTCAAGTGCGAGTGGTTAAGTCTGACATCGTCTATTAACGAGTTAAATGTTGGATAGAGAGGTGGCATATATGCATAATGCATTAAAAAAATTGTTGGAGATATGACATCTCATCGTTACTCATGACGCTCCCTCGAACTAACAAGGGCCCTTTTCTCTTAGTTTTCTAGAGGTTGCCATTTGTTGGAGATATGACGTCTCATCGTTACTCATGACGCTCCCCCAAACTTCCCAAGATGGGTACTTTTCTCTTAGTTTTCTAGGGATTTCCATTTATTGGGGACTTTCTCTTTTAGTTGTAATGGATTTTAGTCTTCCTTATATTTTTATTATATATAATTATATAATTGGTTTGCCTTTTCAAAGAAAAACGTTGAAATATCATGAGTAAAGCCTAGAGTGATGAAAACTCAAATACCATTACTATTGAGCTAGCCCTATTGTTCTTCAGAGCAACCAAACCTTCCATAAGAGAAAGGGAAAGGTTTGAAAGGGATTTATTTAGACATTTAAGAGCAAATTAGTGATAGATCTTATCAAAATTAAACCAAATTATAAAATCTTTGAAATGTCCTACTATTCAAGAAATCCAAAACCATGGTACAAGGAAATATATTTAACGCAAATGGCTGCTTAAGGCCAAAAAAAGTCCTCTATATATATTTCCATTGTGAGCAGTTAGATTTCATATATTTTCAATCAAAAAGTTGACTACTAAGCCTTTCTTTTAGTTAAGGAAAAAAAAAACACTTTGATTAAATAAAGTCATAGCAACGAATCTGATGTGTTACAGATGTACATGCACCAGTGGACTTGCAATTAATTAATTGAACCTACCTTTTTGGAGTGTGCCTTGTCAAAGGTACTTATATCATTTCCATTGGTTGAGGTCAATTTTGTCATGGTTGTCAAAGTAGCAAAGAAAACCACGATGTGGTTAGGTTTGTTCTCCTTCTATACTCTCATAATTTAAAATGTGTAGTGAAAATTTTCATTACCTAATCCTACCCTATTAATTGAGTACTACTTAAAGATTCTTATGTCATTACAATTATGTTATGTTAAAAATATTTTTTTTTTCACGCTTAAAATAAGCATGTTACCCTTGCTGGTGTTTGATTGATGGATAGAAACATAGGCAATTATTGTATATATAAATTAATGAAATAGTGGTAACGCCTTGGAGCGATGTGTGTCCTGCCAGTGGCAACATCGGTGAAGAAAATGATGCAAGGAAGGTAGTTAGAACAATCATATTCATAAGTTCAATTATTCTAGGAGTTTTGTACTCTCCTCAGTATCGGAACATAAGCTATAGAAATATACACTCTCTTCAGATATATTAAAAAAAACTTTTTAAAACATACATTTTGTCAAATATATGTTCTTGGTAATTTGAATTGTGTATGGATTGAAGAGAGATATTGAGATATATGTTTATATATATACCTAAAATTATTAAGGTGCAAGTTAGCAACCTACATCTACTTGATTATTTACAGTTATATTTATAACTTTTATCAAATAATTTACACCCACTTTCATCATTTCAAATATTGTTTCCTTAAAAGTTTGCCTCATATTATTACATGTTTTTAATTCTTGTATGTTCTCATGTCATTGGTTTTTCTTCTTTTTTTTTTACATTACACACTCACGCTAAAATAGCAACAGTTAAAAAAACTTTACATTTTTTTTTCCGGAAAGAAAGCCAAAGTAAATAGCATCAATAAAGCCAAGGTAAGATATGGAATAAAAAAAACTGTCCATTTTTTTCGTTAAATTAAAGTGTACTGAACGTAAAAAAAAATGTGGGCTTGAAAAAAGAAAAATACTTTAGAGGTTAGGCTACAAAAATAAAACAAGGAAACAGTGGCCGAGGTTTCTTTTTTGGGAGGTTCCATGAATGGGAGAGGGAGAGTTTCTGAGGAAGTCGTATGAGAAAGAAAGAGGAAGCGCATGAGTTTAATTTTTTGTTTTATTAAAAAAATACATGTTTTAATTATTTTAAATTTGAACTATTGAATTCATTTTTACTACATGTCATTCATCCAATACCCTAAATGGAGCATGTGGTAAATGGAGCATACCTAGACTCCAATTCTCTCTCCTCTTTATCACTCATTCATTTCTCTCATATTTATTTCTCTTTCTTTATTTATACATATTCTCTCCCTTCCAGATTTTTATCAAATCACTATGTCACTCTTCAACATCTTCATCATACATTCATCATATCTTCATCTTCTTCATATGAAAAAAAATCCAAAAATAAAAAATGAATTTGAGAAGGCTTTTGATTCCATTGACTGGTCATACCTCAAAACCGTCATGAAAAAAATGAATTTTCCTACCTTATGGCGTAAATGGATTATGGAATGCGTCAGTACGGCCTCAGCTTCTGTTCTTGTTAATGGCAGCCCAACAGATGAATTCAAATTTGAACGGGGCTTGAGACAAGGTGACCCTCTTTCACCATTTCTATTTTTAATAGCAGCTGAAGGGCTAAATGTCATGATGAAGGCTCTTGTAGAGGCTGCCCTGTTCTCTGGCTACAAGGTTGGCGCGAACAATCAGGTCTCCATAACTCATCTACAATTTGCTGATGACACCTTGTTGATTGGGGAGCGAAGCTAGGCAAATATTAGATCTCTGAAAGCTCTACTTCTTCTCTTTGAGGTGACATCTGGCCTTAAGGTGAACTTCCACAAAAGTATGTTAGTTGGTGTTAATATTCATGATTCTTGGTTGGTAGAGGCAGCCTCTGTCCTTAATTGCAAATTGGGTAGAGCCCCCTTCCTGTATCTGGGGCTGCCTATAGGTGGTGATCCTCGCAAACTTAAATTTTGGAAACCTTTAATTGACCGCATCAAGTCAAGATTATCGGGTTGGAAGAGTAGAAATCTTTCGTTGGGTGGCCGTTTAGTTCTCCTAAAGTCTGTCTTGTCCTCTCTTTCGGTCTACTTTCTTTCCTTCTTCAAAGCTCCCGCAGATATCATTTCTTCCATTGAATCTTTATTTAATTGTTTTTTCTGGGGGGGGTTGTGAGGAGGTTAGGAAAATTTCTTGGATTAATTGGGACACTATTTGTTCCAAAAAGGAGGAGGGAGGTTTAGGAGTGCGAAGGATTCGGGAATTTAATTTGGC
>Ga0228710_1010011_pt1 | contig 12870 bp, 10 predicted proteins | sample MedpolnodulmetaG_FD_177995 | JGI IMG/M metagenome (GOLD analysis project Ga0228710, IMG submission 177995) | Root nodule microbial communities from Medicago polymorpha collected in Santa Monica, California, United States - pink nodules | ecosystem: Host-associated > Plants > Roots > Nodule...
TGAATTATTTTATGAATAACTTTGTTAATGAATTATTACCTGAATGTTTATATGTTGATGAACTATGATATGAAATGTATATGTTGCAATTAAATGATGAATGTTTATGAGATTATAATGTTGATGTTGTCATTGTTGTTGATGTCGTCAAGTCGTCGATGTCATACGTTGTTGTTGATTAAGTTGTTGAGTCCATGCATACTCATATAAAGTTGGGGGCTTGATGCCTGTTGAATGTTAATCATTCATATCACGTTGATTTAAGAGCCTATGCTCCCCACGTTGATTAGGAGTTGATGGTCCACACGTTGATTTTAGGAGTTTATGCTCCACACGTTGCTTTAAGAGCCATTGCTCGACACATTGAATTGAGAGCTTATGCTCTAACACGTTGATTGGTACCACATGCATATTTCATAGTTAAGTTGTTGTTGTGTCGTTGCATTGTCATCGTTGTTGAGTTGTTGTTGTTGATTGTAAATGCTAAGTAGAGATAAATGAAACCTATGTGAATTATTACTGTTAACAAGCATATGTGAACTATTATTGTTGTTAACTATTGTTGTTTAGGTAGTTAAATTCCGTTGATGAATTATATGCTTATTATTATTGAATGTGAAATCTCACCCCTTCTGTTTGAATGTTGCCCCTATGTTGGTAACGTGCAGATAACCAGGCTTAGCTGTTGATGTGAGTTGACTCTCTCGTGTGTCGTCTTAAGGTCGCTCTGATACGTAACGGGATGGGGATTAATTGCTATGTTTTCCACTGTTGCGTATTATCTTTGAAACCATGTTGTTGAACCATGTTGTCTTGAATTAAGATTTTTAATTAAGTTGTTTACGTTGAGGCCGTAGTGCCAAAGATTGTTGAACAAAGTTGTTGATTTTGAAATAATTTTCCGCTGCGATATAAATGAATTTTTGACAGGGTTGTTTTGATAAATAGTAACTTTACTCTATTTATACTTTAAATGTAGTGTGACATTCCGTTTTACGTTGAATACTCTGATTATGTGTATTATTTACATTGTTGGAAAAACGGGGTGTTACAATCGGCGTTGCTTAAATATAATGCAAAAGACAAGCGAACAGGGGTTTTGATGGGACATCTTGAGGGCATTACATTTATTCATACCCGTGGAGATGGACGATATTTCATTTCAAGCGGTAAAATGGTATTTATAGGTGAATTTTTTTAAATATGTAATAGATGATTTAAAATGGTATTTATATGTGAATTTTTTTTTCTAGATCTGACAGGTGACTGTTATTTTGAAGTATACTGATTTTGGTGGACTTGAAGTGAAGGTTCTATGATTGGCATGCAATATCTTTTTTGTTATTTGATATCTATAGATTTTCTTTAGAATATTTGCAGCTGCTTTGATTCGTTTTGATATCTGGTGTGTGGCATGTGATATTATTTTCTTAAGGAATCTTGAAGATGTTGTCTTGGTACATGAAGTGTTATTTAGGTGGCCTTTGTTCAGCTCATTTCATTAAGTAGTGTGATACAATCTTTTTCATTTAGTAGTGTAATACAATCTTTTTCACTCAAAAATTATAGTTAAATTTCACAATTTCAAATCTCAAATTCTGAGACAATTATTGCAAGCTTAATCTTTTGTGAATTGTTTTAATCTTTTTTTTATATGTAGATGAGAATGCAAACACAACTTACAACTCAGAACAAATTTGCAAAATCCAAGCTGAACTAGTCTTACGAATCCCTTCAAATAATCAGGATTTACATGTTTATCATATAAATAAATTTTCAAATGGCAAATAAGTATCATACTTCAAATATACCATTGTTATCACTAAGATACCTTTTGACAAAAGAATTTTTATGAGTTTTAAGGGAGACAGGTAATTAGACGATCAATTACTTGATGAGAATTTCCATTTTCAATGTATGTGGCCCGTGCGGCATCTACCTACCACAATTTGTATTCTCTCACGGCCAATCATATGTCTCAGTTTCCAAGGTAACATCAAGGAAAGGTTTGAAAATACTCATAACTGATGAAAATGGTGATTGCATTGATTACACAACCAATGTCGTATACAAGGAAATATTTAAGAATGTATGAACTTTTACATACAATATGAATCATTTAGCTTATTTTGTAATTCACTTTATATAACATTTTCATTAATTGTATTTTTATATTATGCTTAATTTTATTTGGAAACTATATAAGGCTGACTTGGAACTATTTATCAACATGTACATATATTATGTGTTATATTCTATTTTATTTTAATCCACACTATAAATGCCCGTGCGTTAGCACGGGTAGGGGATCTAGTTGTATTTAGAACATTTGTATGCATAGTTATTAAAAAAATTGTTGACTTTTGTCCTTCTTGGTATTATAAAGGAGAAAAATTCAATGCACTGTTTCGAGCGACAAAGATGCAAAATATCAATCTATGTTGGTTGATGGAATGTGTTATGAGATAACAAATACCTCAATTTCTTCATTAAAAAAAAACCTCAATTTCTAAAACGAACTATGAATTCAAAATGACTTCCCATGAATACAGACTATTTCTTAAGAATATGACCGTCATGAAGTCAGATGATGATTCAACTGTTCATTTTTATGCATTCAAATTCACATCATATGATAAAAATTTTAAAGCTAAGAATGAAGATTCGTACTTAATTGATAATTTTTTAAAGAGCTAATTTATATGGCTATTGTATATTTATTATAGTTTTTTCCTTTCTTACATTTAGATATTAACCTACTCTTTCATATCTTTTTAAGATATTATTGAAGTATTAGCTACAAAGAGAGAACTAACAAAATACAAAGGTAGTCTCCAATCAACCAATTATATGCCTCTGAAGTTAGACGAGTTTGGATAAATATCATTCTCATGTTTTTGTTATATATTAATAAACTTTGGTAATTTATAATTTAATTTATTTGTAGAGGAGGAAAGAAACTAAGGTGCACATTGTGGGGAAAATATGCAATTGTGTACATCACAGCATACCTTTGGATATGATATTATGAAAGACACATACTCTTAATCATGATGGTCCGATCCTGAATGTCCATTTAAGATACTTATTAAAAATAGTGATGACCTTCTTTTGAATTGTACAATTAATGTTTTTTTTAGAGGACAATTAATGTTGTATACAAAGAAGTATTTGAAAACTTAATATAGATAAGTATAATTTGTCTAAATTATGATGGTCCGATCGTGGATGTCCATTTAAGATACTTATTAAAAATAGTAATGATCTTCTTTTGAATACTACAATTAATATTGTATTCAAAGAAGTATTTGAAAACTTAATATAGATAAGTAGAATTTGTCTTCAATACATTTGGTTAGTTTTTTTTTTTTTTTAGGAATCCAAATTATCCTATCAAAATTGGCGTCGGGAAGAATCAAACCCGAGACATTGAGAGGAGCACACTCCAAAGTCCCAAGCCAATACAATCAGATCAACCAAAGTAAGTTTAGTTTGGATTTATTGTTTTATTGACAAAAGTATCATACTAATTTTTACTATTGTAATCCATGTTTTAATAGGATATATATTTAGGTGGAAAACTAAAATCAAACATTTCTTGGCTAAAATATTTCAAACATTAACGTGGTATGTTTGATAATTATTTGTAAATTTAAATCATTTTCAATCCAACATGCTTATATATGTGTTTGTGCACACAACCTAATTTAATATGTCTAATTCGGGCAACGTCGGGTCTCAAACCTAGTTTATTATAAAAGGAAGCTGGGATAATAGTTAAATAAAAAATTAAAAAAGCCAAATAAGCATACCAAATAATCAAATTTTGCACAATCAGAGCCAAATAAGCATGCTATGTTGTGCTCATGTGAAGAAGTTTAAAATAGTTATTTTGTCTTAAAATTTGTTCAGTATGTAGTTTCGTAATAAATTATTGTTTTTGGTTGTTTTAACATGTGCAATTATTGCTTCAAGAAAAAAACATGTGCAATTATAGACAAACTTAAATATAAAATTCTAACCCTTAGACCGTCTAGAAAAAAAAAATATAAAAAAATGCGTAAATTAATTGCGTTATAACTTAAAGATATAATAAAAAAAGGTTTTTCAATCATGTATAAATTTGCATATGTTAAAAAGTTTAAAATAATATATTTGAATTGAAACTTATGCATTTTATATAAAATAAATAACTGTCTCTGTGAGCTTATCTCAGCTGGTAAGGACAATGCATGATATATACAACCCAGACACCACAAAAAAATATAAAATAATTAACTTTTTAATAAATTATTATTATTTTTTAATAAAAAATTGTTACTTTTAATTAAGACATGTTAGACAAATAAAAAAACCAAAAATAAAATTAATACGGTGTCAACACGAGAGCGATCCTCATCATCTATTCTAACACAACACACTCATCCATCTTTCTCGTATTTCTTCTCTCATACAACTTGGCATTTTCTCCTCATTATTTTTTCGCCTCTTCACCTCTTACACACACCCTTCCAGAACTCAACAATGACCGGCAAAGAAATCCTCCACAAGATGAAGGTATATCATCTTTTTCACCCTTTGCTTTTTTCTCTTCATATTAATTACACACTTTTTTTTTTTAATTTGGTTTTATTTCAACGATCTTTAATTTTCAATTAGCTACAAAATAGTTATTTGTGACTCTGATCCACAATATTTTCAAATATTATAGTTAATTGGTTAATGAGCGGGATGGTGAAAAATTTACCAGTTAATTGTTATGTGGCCTACAAACTTCAGAATTAAATTTTAGCCCAATAACACGGGAAAGTGAATCATGGGTTCAATGATAGCAGTATTGCACTGAAAGTTTGTGCAGTCAATTCATCAAAACTCTAAAAAATGTTATTTTCAACTTTAAAACTTTTTATTTTGCTTTCTTAACCGGTGCCCGGTGCATTTATGAATCAATTATAGAGATGTCAAAAAGCAAGTTGGTCATTCTCAGACCTCCTTAATATAAGAAACCATTCACTTTTTAAGTTCATTAATGACCGGTGTATCTGATGTATATTATAATTCAGATACATTAGTTGTTGAATGAATCTAAAAAGTGAATTTTTTCTTATATAGACCTGAGCGAGTAACTTTTTTCAAATGAAAATCTGATGAGTGTGAAAGGCTGAGATACCGAAAGAAAAATAATTCAATAGAGGTTGTAACATATGTGAGCAATGGTAATAATTTATCAAACTTTACAAATTTAGACATTATTTGTTTACAAAAGAATATTTCATGCTATTATAATCTAACAGTTGTAACAGGAAAAATTCCAAATTCTTGTGTTTTCAAATATCATTATGAATTCCTCAAGTATGTGATGCATTTAGCCACTTATTTGGAAGATACACATAACATAATATCTTACAAGTTACCAATGACAAATCTTGAGAAAATTCCACATGAATAGATAAATTGCACAAGTTTCGTTCCATTTGGATGTCGAGCATGAATTTTTTCTTATGTTTCAACTGGAGTATGTTGGACTTGGTGCAGGAGAAAGTTTTGGGACCATCTGATCCAGACTCTGGGAAAGGAAAGAGCAAGATGTCAAAGCATGTAACTCATGGCTTTCACTTGGTAAAGGGTAAATCAGATCATGCCATGGAAGACTATGTGGTTGCTGAATTCAAGCATGTTGATGACAACGAGTTGGGTTTATTTGCAATATTTGATGGTCACGCAGGTCATACTGTACCGGATTACTTGCGTTCTCATCTATTTGATAATATCTTAAAAGAGGTAATTAATGAGGATTCCCGTTTTTGTGATTACTTAGCGTCTGTTTGTTTTTGCAGTCCATTCACATCAAACATACGTCAAACTAAAAGCTACAGTTTTTAGCTTATGAGAAATCACCACCAATTTGCATTGGGTCCCTATGCATAAGTGTACCAAAACATAGGCTTAATCAATATTGACTTTGTGTAAAGCCTGAAATGCATTACCCTAGCCATGTCGGTTCCAAACAAAAACTGAAAAATTATCAATTTCAATTCAATTCAAGTGGAATGAATTTGATACTAGTACTACTATATGTTACTTCCTTTTGCATGTTTCAAGAATTTTTTTTTTTTTTTTTTCTACACTTAGTGAATGGTTTTGATTTGGTCATGTATTTTTACCGTATTCATCTGGAGATGTTGGCTTTTGGATATAATGTATGCGTATAATTCTTATTGTCTAATGTAGCCTGATTTCTGGACTGAACCTGCGGATAGTGTGAAGAGAGCATATAAAGAAACTGATTCTACTATTTTAGAGAAATCAGGTGAATTGGGTAAAGGAGGTTCAACTGCAGTTACAGCAATACTAATTAATTGTCAGAAGCTAGTGGTGGCCAATATCGGGGATTCTCGGGCTGTCTTATCTGATAATGGTGTTGCTATACCACTGTCGGTTGACCATGAACCAACAACAGAAAGCAATGATATAAAAAACAGAGGTGGTTTTGTATCTAACTTTCCAGGTATAGTATATCATGTTTTTCAAGAATAGTTGAAATAACTGCTGCTTCATAGAATATGTTGTTCTTTATTTTTCAAGAATAGTTGTATTGATGTACTGGATACCTTTCATATCTATGCATCATTGAGTGTTGCACATGATCATCTAGTGTGATTCTATATGTTCTTCAGTATCTGGTTGATATATAGCATCAATCCGTGATATTTAAGGTGTGTCCCGTGTCCAACACCTTCGGTGTGGAGACATTTAATCACTTCCATCTTCTCAAATTATTTTCAGCGTCTACTTGTCATTATCATGGTTGTGTCCTGTGTCTTTATCGATGGCAGTGCTTCATAGTTTGATATTGTTCCTAAAATATTTGCTCGTGGCTAAGGATACAGTTTATATCTAAGGATACATATTTTGTTATCGATTCAGGGGATGTTCCACGGGTTGATGGACAGTTAGCAGTGTCAAGGGCATTTGGCGACAAAAGCCTAAAGATACACATGACTTCAGAACCGCATGTGACAGTGAAGATGATAGATGATGGTGGAGAGTTTGTTATATTAGCCAGTGACGGGTTATGGAAGGTAAAATATTTGATTAAATGGTAAAGTATCACATGATTGATGCATTCCTTTGCACTCACCTTATGGGCAGTTTTGCTTCTAACCAAACATGTTTGATTGGATTCACACATGCATAATTTTTCACTTTATATTCTCATTTGTTATTATAGGTCATGTCAAATCAAGAAGCAGTGGATGCTATCAAAGATATCAAGGATGCTCGGTCCGCAGCAAAGCATCTTACTGAAGAAGCGCTTAACAGGAGGAGCTCAGATGACATCTCTTGCGTTGTTGTGAGGTTTCACTGATTGCGAAGTTCCATTGTAGATTTTTGATCTACAAACTTTAGTGTATATATTGATAAGTGTTGATATCCATTGAGGTGTTATTCTGCTCAAGCATAAGTGTGTGATCTCTTTTCTTGCCTGCTTTCATTCAAACCAACTTGGATACTGTGTTGTTTGATGTAGCAATGCAATAAATATTTAGTATTGGATGGTTAATGCCAAAGTAATTTGTATGAATGCAAGATAGTTTGATCAATAAAGTATATTTTTCAATTACTGTCTAGTCGTTTAAATTTTAGATCATGTGTAGGGGAATATGTAAAGGTTACTATTTCTTGTGCCTAGTAAAACACTACCACAATGAAGATCTTTGCTGACATCTCTTCTTCAAAAGGGTGAACACAGTGAAAATTTAACTTTTTTCCAGAGGATCTTATCTTATATTAACTAATGTTTGTATCTTGTTTCAGTCACCATTCTGTTTTATAACTATCATCAATAAAAACATAGGCTTCCACTTTGGACTCAATTTTGGAAGTATATGTGTTTTTTTTTTTTTTAATAAAGTTTAGATGAGTTGAGATTAAGAGATGTGCTAGGCTAGGGAAAATTCTCAAAATCCAAGTGTACATATATGTTATCATTCACTTAGGTTCTCACACCGACAAAAAGTTTGAAAGCACACTCCAGTAAGTTATGAGTTAAATAAATAAGAACCAACTGAATTAACCTGTTGTAGCACATTAGAGAGGTATTTATGATAAAGTGAAAATAAAAATGTATATCTACACCACAACTATACAGGTAAGGTGCAGTTTGTAAATATATATGTTTTTGGGTTAATAGATCTTTACCCCCTGTAATATAGGTCATTTCTGGTTTTTTCGCTGTAAATTTTTGTTTTTTTTATTTACCCCGTGTAAAAAAAAATTGTTTTGATTCACACCCTTAATAGGCCAAACAAAAACGAAAATTTCTTGAAAAAAAAATAAAATTGATTTTTGTTTGGCCTATTAGGGGATAAATAAAAACAATTTTTTTTACAGGGGGTAAATAAATAAAAAAAAATTATAGGGGGAAAAATCGAAAATGACCTATATTACAGGGGGTAAAGACCTATTAACCCTATGTTTTTTTAAGAATGAACTTTCAAATGGAATCTAGCACCCAATGTGACAATTTATATGTTAGATAGCCTATAAAATTATATATAAAATGAACTTTCAAATGGAATCTAGCACCCAATGTGACAATTTATATGTTAGATAGCCTATAAATTATATATAAAAAATAGATAAGTGAATTTACACTAAAGAAGCCGTAGATTTTTATTCTTTTGGAGTGGAAAATAGGGTTACAACATTCAAAGGTGTTTTAATAAGGATACTTGCGAAAAAGACAATCAGAAACAAAAGGCACTCACTTGTGACCTTTAGATGTAGGATATTTGGTGGGTAATTAGGTTCTTGTTGTGGTGAACATACAAAGGATCTTTATTCTATGCCTTGGACCGTAAGAAACCAGAAGGTGACAGAAGAGAGGGAGCTGGCTGAACCGAACTGAACACTTTAGCTTCATCTAATGTTGAAGGACTTATAGCCAGAACTGCCTGGTAAGTTCATCTGAATCCTGCATTGAGTTTCCTTAGGTTGATGTTGTCCTTTGCTGTGACTGCTTCCCTCATTGGCAGCTTCCGGGTTGGTTTTCCGGCGCCGTTCATTGTGTCCAGCTAAGCGCCTGCGGCAGCTTCTTTTAGACTCATCAAACTCTACCAAGTCATGGAACCTGTACAGCATAACTCATCATTGATCAATGCGTAGTATATCTTTGTATATGATATGAAATAATAAATAGTTTCTTTTTGCAGAAATTTAGGATGAGAAAATGACGCTCTAGTCCAAGATATTTAAAGGTCAGTTTTTCACTTACAAAAATATAATAGTTCGAAGTAATGTTTTGAAACTGGATCAAAGTGTCCGATTCAACCGATTGAAATGGGAATTGGCCAATTCGCCGGGATTAAATTCGCTGGTTGATTTAATCTCAGTTATACAATAGTTCGGTTGAACCAGTTGAAGTGACTGATCTGATTTTTATTTTTGTTTGCTTTTCTAATTTATTTATTTTTCATATGGTTCAACTGTGATTGAACCGAGTGAGCTAAGCAAACCATAACCTTAAGGTCTCACGGTCTAATATCTTGTTAAATTTTTAAAACATTAGTTTTTATGTAAATGTGAGCTAAAAAAACAGATCATAGGAATACATGACCGACCTATGAAGCACGGACACTCCTCAGATTAAGCGTGATCCGGTGTCGGACACGTGTCATGTCCGACACGACACCGACATTTGTAATTACACTGAATTATGTGAATTTTTCAAATTATTAGCTGTGTGAGCGTGTCTGTGTTGTGTCCGGTGTCCGTGTCTGGATCTGTGCTTCATAGTGACCGACTCTACCACCTATAAACATGTCAAAAGAAAAAACAAATTATTGATGAGTGTTAGAGAAAATGGTGTAGAGATAAGGTTGAAGACCTGCTACATTGTTGACAAAACCTCTGCCTCATCCCTGCAACCACCACAACAGGTGCCTTGGAATGAAACTCACACACTTTATGGCGGCGATGATATCTCTTTGCATCAGTCAAATCAGCTCCACACCTCTCTGCTTGGCAACAGGGTGGAGAAACACCGCCGCCACCTCCTCTTCTCCCGCCACCGACACCTTTTTTCTTCTCTTCTTCAGTCAGACTAACATCACCCTCCTCCTCTTCTACTTCATTTTCCACTTCTTCTTCCACCATGTTGTTCCTTCTCATCTTTTCCATCATCAGTGTTCTCTTCCTCTCAATACTCTTGGCTTCCATTGTTTTGTGAGAGCTGAACCGACAATGGCTATAAGGGAGGAGCTAGCAAGTTATGTGGTAGAATAGAAGAAGCTAGAGTTTTGGGAACAATGAAGTGAAAGAGGTTGTTTATATGAAGCAGAAAGGGGGAAAGAATGTGCAAAGTGTGTGTGGACCACAAGCTTCATTATTTATTTTTTTAAATCGTGTTCTTTTATTAGTAGTAGTATACTAAAGGTTATGGGAACCAAGAACGCTAAGATAGATGGTTCAGATCGCTTTTAACTTAATCAAAAGTTGTAGGTTCCAACGCGGTATCTTTAAAACTTTTGAAGGAAAGTTTTGTCGTTTATTGTTGTCTTATTCAACTTGATGAATTAGTCTACACGGTTTCATGCTAAGGATACTCGAATTAAAAGAAAAATACTATAGGTATGGCAACAGTGCATTAAGTAGGGTGTGTGTTAAATAAGGGTTTTGTCTTTAAAAAATAAGCTAATAATGAAATGTTTAAACTTAAAATGCAGTGAAGTGAGGAGTGGGTATAGTTTGATGGATGTTGAATGAAGTGACTGTTGAAAGAGATAGTTCTGCTGTCAGATAAAATAAATCCAAGCGCGTCACTCATAAACGCTTAACTATTGGTAATCAAAGAATTACTAATGAAGAGAAAAAGATTATGCTTTTGTTTTCTGGTTGTTATTTTGTTCATGTTGTGATTTCTGATGCCACACATATAAAGGACCCATATCACATGCATACCCACAAAAAATTCTTCAGATGGAGTGCGTGTCCCGATGTTCGACACTGATACTTGTAATTATATTAACCTAAATTATTTCATCTTCTCAAAATTTATCAATGTCGACGTGTCATTGTCGTGTATTGTACGATACCTATGTCTATATCCGTGCTTCATAACAACCAACTCTTGCATTCCATTCTTCACAATTAAAATAAAAGTAAATAGCGAAGTTGATGATGTTTTGCTTTTATAACATGATTAAAAAATAACTGAAATGTTATTAGTAGTAATAAATGAACAGTACTTCCTACAGACTGCATAATTAAGACAATATTATTCATCAGAAAGGAAATAGCAATAATGTTAGTGTAGACTTTTGCAAAGAAGACTTGATTGTAAGAGGAATCATAATTCAAAGACCAGTTAAAAATATTTTAAAAAGAAATTCATTGCTATTATGACAAGAGGTACTGAAAAGAAGTACATGATTAAAGATTGAATTGATTTAGGTAGTTATGGTTTGTATTTTTCTTTTTTCTTTCTGAACTTTTCGATTATTCTAGTTTAACTTATTAAAAAAAACCTTTTGATTCTCAGAAGAAACCGATCTTTAGCCAGATGTTTCTTTGATTTGGGATCGAACTCAGATACTTCAGAATAATTTAATTTTAACTGAAATTTATATATTAACCCCTTGAGATCAAGATCAGTGGTAAACTAGTGAAATTAAACTCACACACAACTGTGAGATCTCGGGTTCGAACCTGAATCATAACGTCTGGCCTTGCAATTTTGCCATTTACCAGTTGAATTAGGACTTTTAAACGTCTCTTTTTCAGTTTTCATTAATCGTATTTAATTATTTTAGGGGTATGTATGTATTTGAATAAGCTTGGAGTTAGATATAGGGAGAGAATTAAACTAATGGTCCACTACATTTTAAATCTCAACTCTACAAAGTACTCATAGCACTGGACAGAGCTAGATTCTAGATGGTTGAGTTGAGAGAGACACATCATATTTTTCATATTGAAGCCTACATAACTAGGGAACAGCAGGAAGAAAGCTCACCACTTTAACATAAATGTATAGTAGCTAACTGTTCCCTTGTTCTTTCCTGCTTTTTGCCTTTCATCTTCCACTTTGCCATTCTTTGATTTAATTTTTTTGTTATAACAAAAAATTTAAGATAAGGGGATTATGCTTGGTCCAAGAGGAAATTATATTTACCTCACTCTAGGAGATTGGTGAAACAAATTAATAAAATCGGGCAGTATAGCAATTAAGAGAATATGTAGAAACTGAATTAAATCAGAAGCTAAACCACTAGTTTCTAATATTTAGTGATTTCCTTAAAAAAAATATATTTAGTGATTGATTTAGTGTAATAATGTTTGTCCCGGCCAACTGAGCTATGCTCACGGAGACCGTAAGAAACCGATTCAGAAACTGATTTTGAGACCAATTTTAGATAATGCATGGCTCGAGCCTACAATATGTCACACACTAGCTCTGTCATGGTGAGTTCCATGTCTTTGTTTATAGGTTCCTCTATAGATATTCTTATTCAATACACTATCGGACACTGAATGTAGACTCCTCTCCCAATCAGAATTCGATCATTAGTTTCTCATGTTGTGGAAGTCTAATTTCTTCCCATTGAACCCAACCTTGGTTGGTTCCATTTTTGTGGTAGCCTATATTTAACACTGTCGTGGGTATGTTAGAATCACGTGACAGTTGAGGAGCAAAAAACGTGGCTTTATTCATATAAACAAAAAAGAAGTAATTCATCAAAAGAAACGTTATCACTGAAAATCAAAACGAAAGTGGGGGAACTTGCCTATAAGGTCGTCAGTGTGGCTCTGCCTTGGCGGTGATCCACTATAATTTTGTAAAAACTACACTTTGTAATTTCGGAAAGT
>Ga0228710_1010014_pt1 | contig 12867 bp, 11 predicted proteins | sample MedpolnodulmetaG_FD_177995 | JGI IMG/M metagenome (GOLD analysis project Ga0228710, IMG submission 177995) | Root nodule microbial communities from Medicago polymorpha collected in Santa Monica, California, United States - pink nodules | ecosystem: Host-associated > Plants > Roots > Nodule...
TCTAACAATTCTGTCTTTCATGGGAAGACTAAGCACTTCAATATTAAGCTCTACTTTCTTAGAGAAGTCCAAAAGGAAGGAGAAGTCTTGTTACAATATTGCAAGACAGAAGACCAATTGGCAGACATCTTTACAAAGACTCTTTCCAAAGGAAGATTTGAGAACTTGAGAGAGAAGTTTGGTGTCAATACCTTCTGATCCAAGGAGGAGTGTTGAGAATATGGATCATAACCTATTATTAGAGTTTATTATAGTATTCCTATGGTTATGACTGTTATGATTTTAATTATAGGAATTATGGGGGGTTACAAATTCATGTTTGTCTATTACAATTTTCTAGGCAGTTTTCTTTTGTTTATTTCTGATTATGAATTTCTTGTATTTAAAGGTTGTTAGAAGGAATGAAATGTGTGTTTCAGTTTTCAGAACTCATAAATCTTGTTTAATTTCTTTTCTAAATTCCAACATGCTCAATATGCGATTAATGTTTGCTAATATGTTCAATTCTTGTAAACTGTTCAACTCAGATCAAAACCAAAGGTCATTATTGGATTGGGTTAAGCGTTTTGAAATCATTTGTGGGATTGCTCGAGGTGTTTTATATCTTCATCAAGATTCAAGGCTGAAAATAATTCATAGAGATTTAAAAGCCAGCAACGTTCTCCTTGATGCTGCAATGAATCCCAAAATCTCAGATTTTGGTATGGCTAGAATATTTGGAGAAGATGAAATACAAGCAAGAACAAAAAGAGTGGTCGGAACATAGTATGTGTCACACACTTATAATCATGAAATTATACAGATGGATATGTATTTTTATGGTACTCTAACCATTTTGTATAATTGCAGCGGATATATTTCACCTGAATATGCAATGGAAGGACGATATTCAACAAAATCGGATGTCTTTAGTTATGGTGTCATACTACTAGAGATTATTGCTTGTCAAAGAAACACATATTGTGAAACAGGAAGAGAATCACCAAATTTAATTGGACATGTAAGTTATATATAATCAAAAGAGTAGCCTTATAATTTAATGGTACATAATGTACTTATTTAATCATTATGTTATGCATTTGTAGGTGTGGACACTATGGACAGAAGGAAAAGCCTTGGATATGGTTGATCAAGCACTAAACAATTCTTATCCTTCTGCTATAGTTCTGAGATGCATTCAAATTGGATTTTTGTGTGTGCAAGAAAATGCAATTAATAGACCATCAATGTTAGATGTTGTTTACATGCTAGCCAATGAAACACCTCTTTGCCAACCAAAAAAACCAGCATTTTTATTCAATGGCAACCAAGACTTACATGAGTCATCAACTTCAGGAGGAGGATCTTCAATAAATGAATTAACAGAAACTACTATTAGTGCTTGCTAAAAGCTACCTTAATCGAATATGTAATTTTTTGGTTCATACTTTTCTATCAGAATTATACTTTATAGACATTTCAATAGGTTCTTACGAAACAAGTATGTGTAGTCACTTTGTGGTAATGTAAAATGAATAATTTAAGCATGTGTCCGTTTAAATAAGCTTATCAGTTGGAATTGGTCTTTAACACAATGCTTTAGCATTTGTTTGATGAATTTAAGGCAACTCATATAATCTAATTACAAAAATGTAATTTATATAAATTTAATTAGTTAAATAAAAATCTTTACGAGATTTTGAGTTTGTTACTATGAAAATCTGCATTGCTAGATCTACTAGGGTAAAATTGAAATGAAAAAGTTTATGTTCGTTGGAACAATCGTTCAATCGAAGTTGGAATGGGAATATTTGTGTTGTATGTCACACAATTGAGTTTTACATTCATGCATACTCAGTGTAAAACATTTTTCACTGTCAACACATCACAACGAATCATGAGTGTAATTTTTAAAGTGGTTATGGTAAAATCAAATGTTTCTATGATTATAACGGCTATGATTGATTGATAGTGTAAACATATTTTACACTGGCAGTGTATAAGAATCAATTAAATTCCACACAATTAGTATTTATACACACAATGAGATAAATAGTTTGTGAATTCTAAGCATCTATTATTTGTATGGCAGTAAATTAATTTCATCAATAGGCAACATGAGGTCCTATGTCAATATCTCACTTTTTAACTTCTTCAATTTAGTGTTATAGTGCGTCCTTAAATTTGAGGTGAGTTTGCTAAAATCAGTAAGCCACAGTAATTTTATAAAAGCTATATTTTGAAGCTTCTATAGAATCATGGTGTCATCATGAACGTAATTTTGACATATCCACCGTGATATCAAACATGCACATACACACATGTACATAAAAATCAAAGTCCTACAATTTCCATATTTTGTCATCATGGTATAAGGACTTCAATTTGCAACAAATTTTTATCATTTCTTAGGGGTAATTATAAGAATCCATGACCGATTGAGGTGTATTTCTAAGCCTAATTACGTATGGGTCTCTCTTGTGTCTCTAAAGTCAAAAACTTTTAATCTATTCCTAGCCAGGTGCATGTATAAAATCATTTATTTATCATACTTTATCCACTAAATATACTTCACTCCTATGTTGCTGTTTATTTTCCCACTTTCCTTAGGAATCAGTGTCCTTGTTCCATTGGGGGGGAAAAAATAATAGTAAAGCAGCCATCCAAAGACAAGACATAATTGATGTGTCCAAATTCTAATGCACATTGACTATGCGTTTTGAAGAGTACAATTTATGTCAGTTGGAGTATTTCAATTTTCTCTTCATAAAATGCAAGAGGGGTATGAAAGAGTAACACAATGGACTCTGCTAAAAATCTTCTGTACCTTGTCACAGCCAAAAATCATAAACACAAGTTAATATTACATAATAGTTGGTTCCTTATAAACTCTTTGATTCTACTCCTTCTCACCTTCTCCTTTTGCTCTTGTTCTTCTGATATCATATCTACTGACAAACCAATAAGAGAAGGTGAGCTTCTTGTTTCCAAATCGAAAACCTTTGCTCTTGGATTCTTCACTCCAGCAAAATCCACATCTCGCTATGTTGGTATTTGGTACAACAATTTGCCAATCCAAACTGTTGTTTGGGTTGCAAATAGAAATAGTCCAATCAATGATACTTCTGGAATTCTATCAATCGATCCAAATGGAAATCTAGTACTCAACCACAACCGTAGCACCATTCCCATTTGGTCTACCGATGTTTCATTACCACAATCACAAAGAAATAGCACCAGGGTTATAGCTCAACTATCAGATGTAGCAAACCTTGTTCTGATGATAAACAACACCAAAACTGTATTATGGGAAAGCTTTGATCATCCAACAGACACCTTGCTTCCATATCTAAAGATTGGGTTTAATAGAAAAACTAATCAAAGCTGGTTCCTTCAATCCTGGAAGACAGATGATGACCCTGGAAATGGTGCATTCACAGTGAAATTCAACAGCATTGTCAAACCTCAGTTGTTTATGTACAACCATGATTTTCCATGGTGGCGTGGTGGACATTGGAACGGAGCAATATTAGTAGGTGCGCCTAATATGAAACGAGATATGGCAATTTTGAATGTTTCTTTTGTGGAAGATGATGATAACTATGTAACCATCTCATATAACATGTTCGATAAGTCTGTCATAGCAAGGATAGTTGTTCAGCAATCTGGTTTCTTTCAAATATTCACTTGGAACAATCAAAAGAGTCAATGGAACAGGTTCTGGTCTGAACCAACAAACCAATGTGATAACTATGGAACATGTGGATCAAACAGTAATTGTGACCCTTTGAACTTTGAGGACTTTAAGTGTACTTGTTTACCAGGTTTTGAACCAAAATTTCCACGTGATTGGTATGAGAGAAGAGATGGGTCAGGAGGGTGTGTAAGGAAGAAAGGCGCATCTATTTGTCGGAATGGAGAAGGGTTTGTCAAAGTTGCAAGCTTGAAAGTTCCTGATATATCTGTGGCAGTTGCTAAAGGTGGTCTGAGTTTGGAAGAATGTGAGAAAGAATGCTTGAGAAACTGCTCTTGTGCTTCCTATGCAGTTGCTGATGTGAGTAATGGTGGAAGTGGCTGTTTGGCATGGTATGGGGATTTAATGGACATTCAAAAACTTAGTGATCAAGGCCAAGATTTATTTGTACGCGTCGATGCAGTTGAACTAGGTAAGGTATTTCCCCACTTTTTTTTTCTTTCTAAATTTGACATCGCTTTGGTGCAATTGAAATTCCTTGGACTTTTTTCTTCTTACCAGCCAAAGCCAATAACCACAAAAGAAGCAAAGGAGTCCTAGGTGAAAAGAGGTTTTCTGCAATTCTGGTTGCTTCTACAGTTGCAATTGTCCTCCTCTTCTCCTATGTGTTTTGCAGGTGGAAGAAAACAAGAAAGGGTATGTGATTTAATTTTAAGGATAATATCCTCTGTTCTTTATATTTCATTATTATTTGCAATCTCTCTTACAAAGGTGTCCTATTAGTTTTTTGTTTTCAGCTGTTACAGTAAGCCGATTCTGTCAGTATTAGTTGGTCACTTAGGAGTTATTTTATTTACTCAATTAGTTTATGCTATTGAACACAATTCACTATCATTTTCAATCAAATTCAGTTTGTTATCATATGACTATTCTTATGCTTCTACTTCTCTGAGGTGTATGATCTCTGGTCCCCTCATCCCATGATTCTTAATTCGAGACCTTCTTTTTGCATGCTATATGGTTTTCCAAAGTTATGAAAGCAATCTAAGTTTCCTTAGCAGTTTCAAATAAGGTGTTAGGAACCCATAATATGTATTGAAAACGACGAACATTATTATTGAGAAGATAGAAAGAATAGGAAAGAAAAGTCTTGTCCAAGGGTATTCCATTTAAAACAAAGCCAGTAAGCCACTGCTTTATCCACCAGAAGTTACAATAATTAATAATAATCCTCATCTATCCATGTATTCTCCTATTTATGCATGATACTTTCTAACCAATCAACTAAATTTTCTAACTAAATCCTCTTTACTCTATATCCTAACAAAATGTCTAAGTTTTGATTGAATATTGTTATTATTATTATTATTATTATTATTGATATCATTACCCTAGGGACAATAACTAAATGTATAATCAATTTTTTTTAGAGTAAAAAAGAAATATACCTATCAAAATTTGCAAGTTGATTGAAATCTTACCTCATACCATTTGTAACTTCAGATAAAATGATGCGGCAATTTAACCAAGATTCCTCTGGCGAAGAGAACGGTGATCAAAGCAACACACATCCAAATCTGCCCTTTTTCAGTTTTAAAACGATTATAACAGCTACAAGAGATTTTAGTCATCAGAATAAGCTTGGACAAGGTGGATTTGGCTCTGTCTATAAGGTAACTGAAACTCTATATTAAGCTACTGATGCAAGAAGTGAAAACATCATTATCTAAAAATGATGCAAAAGTAGTGAAATTGAATTTAAGAGATAAAAATTGCAGGGTTGCTTGGTTAATGGACAAGAAATAGCAGTGAAAAGATTGTCCAGAGACTCAGGTCAAGGAAAAGAAGAGTTTAAAACTGAAGTCAAACTTTTAGTTAAACTCCAACACAGAAATCTAGTGAGGTTGCTCGGCTGTTGCTTTGAAAAGAAAGAAAGGATGCTAGTTTATGAATACTTACCAAATAAAAGCCTAGACTTCTTTATATTCGGTATGTCTCTCTCTGTCTCATCGTCTCTCTAGCCTGAATAAACATGTATTTAGCGTATACTTCATGTCGGGTGTGCGTTCTATGGAGTCTCCATGCTCGTCCGGCATGCAACAACAATTCATAGTTTCTTTATTTTCACCGTGAGCTTGTATTTGGTATGTCTAACTCTCTCTCTCTCTCTCTCTCTCTCTCTCTAACTCTCTCACTATCAGCACATTACATGCAAGATTGCTGATAAAATAAATGAGGTACTAGTAATCCATTTTAACATGTAGATACCTTAACATGGAACAAAGAAGCTTTTCTCATCATTCAGTTACAAATTTTGAATAATCCATTTTCATAGATGTCCTTATCAAAACAATTTGGAGTCAGCTTCTACCTTTCATCATCTCAAATGCCTTTAACTTAAGAACATATGCTAAATTTAGCCTATAGAACATCAGTTCAATTTTTTAAAGAATGTAATTTGTGGCACATTTACAGGTTAACACTAGTTTTATAAGCAATTTCCTCACCGTGTGTTGCACGGGTGTTAAAACTAGTCTGTGGCACATTTTTACAGGTTAAACCTATTTCTATTCTCTTCAAAATATCTATTAGGAATTTAGGCCTTCAACAATTAGCATCATCAAACTGAAAGCTTTTCACTAAGTTGACCATTGGCCTATTTATATCTTTGTATACATGTTTTAAAATAAAGACAAGAAATTCACAGATGTTTCTATACCTCTTGTCAGTTTCCTAAATTCTATATTTTGATAGTTTCATGGTTAAGTGGAAATAATGGCTTCCTGATATATACAAAATGCAAATAAAATAAAATTTTATTTTTCTTTACTATTGCACATTTTGATAAATTTATATGAATTTAAGTTCAATATGAAATAATGTTTCCCTTCTTCAAAACAAAAAAAACTGAAACAATGTTTCCTAATATGCTCAATTTCGGGAAACTTCACTGTTATCCCCTCAGATCAAAACCAAAGGTCATCATTGGATTGGGGCAAGCGTTTTGAAATTATTTGTGGGATTGCTCGAGGTGTTTTATATCTTCATCAAGATTCAAGGCTGAAAATAATTCATAGAGATCTAAAAGCCAGCAATGTTCTCCTTGATGCTGCAATGAATCCCAAAATCTCAGATTTTGGTATGGCTAGAATATTTGGAGAAGATGAAATCCAAGCAAGAACAAAAAGAGTGGTTGGAACATAGTATGTCCCATACCCTTAAAATCATTAAGATTATAGAGATGAATCTGTATTTTGTATGAGGCTTAACTATTTTGTATAATTGCAGTGGATATATGTCACCGGAATATGCAATGGAAGGACGATATTCAACTAAATCGGATGTCTTCAGTTTTGGTGTTTTACTACTAGAGATTATTGCTGGCCAAAGAAACACACATTGTGAAACAGGAAGAGACTCCCCAAATTTAATCGGACATGTAAGTTATATAAAAAAAGGTGGTAGCCTCAAAATTGGCCGAATATGATGTATTTATTTAAAGACTGTGTTGTACCATTGTAGGTGTGGACACTATGGACAGAAGAAAGGGCCTTGGATACAGTTGATCCAGCACTAAACCAGTCTTATCCTTCTGATATAGTTCTGAGATGCATTCAAATTGGACTCTTGTGTGTGCAAGAAAATGCAATTAATAGACCATCAATGTTAGATGTTGTTTTCATGTTATGCAATGAAACACCTCTTTGCCCACCTCAAAAACCAGCATTTTTATTCAATGTAAGCCAAGATTTGCAAGAGTCGTCAACTTCAGGAGGAGGATCTTCAATAAATGAACTAACAGAAACTACAATCAGTGCTCGCTAAAAGCTACCCTAATCAAATATGTAAATATTTGGTTCATGATATAAACACGCTAATTATGATATAAACACTTATAAGCTTACATAAGCTATTTCTATAGCAATAGATAAATAAAAGTTTATTTGTTTTAGTATATGCTATAAGTTGTTTTCATATGTTATCTTTAAAAACTTAAAAAAATAATCCTTAAAAAGCTTATGAACATGTCACTGCAGTCTGTAACGACAGACCATGACCCATTGAGGTACATTGCTAACTGCCAAGCTTAACTTGCTTGCATAGAAAGCCTCCTTTATTATTAGATTAGATAGTTACGGCTCAATATTTATGTTGTTGGGTTATGAGGGGAGCTCAGGGAACCATCCACATCGAGGCCAGAAAGACACCACACTCTTACCCAAAACCTTAAGGCAATGGGTTAATGGGTCCTCTTACTTGTAAGGTGTTCAACCTTTACTTTTCTATTCAATGTGGGACATATAACTCACACTTGCACCACAAACTATGCTTTTTAGCAAGTATTTGGAAATCAAAATTACCAACATGAAAACTCATGTTTGGCGAGAAACTGTATACAATTATTTACCTTCTTATGAACACACGTTTATTGTCTAACCACCGTGTTTCCAACCAAAATTAATCATGTTGAGTTGTATTAATTTGAAATGAGGATCGACCCAATAATGAGGCCTAAAACAAATTTTAATATATCATATATTTTTTGTCTTTTGTCTACAGCCCTTTTATTTATAAACTCTAATATAAATTATTAATCTTTTGTTGATAGACCTAAAACGAGGGTTTTAGGTTCCTATCTAGTCTAGTATCTACTTACTTGTGGTTACTTTTCTTCATTGATTTTATTTTCCCACTTTCTCAGTTGTCAGTGTCACTGGTCCATTGTGTGGAAAATATAACAAAGCATCCATCCATCCACAGACAATAGATAATAATAGTGATTAGTGACGCGGGAAAGATAATTAATGTCTCAATTAGTAAGGTCATAATGTGCAGTTGCGGGGTACAATTTTGTTTCAGTTAGAATAGTTCAATTATCTGATCTTCATAAAATGCAAGATGGGTATGATTGAAGAACTCAATGGATTCTGCTAAAAATCCTGTCTACCTTGTCATAATCCAAAATCATAAACATAACAATTGGTTGCTTATAAACTCTCTGATTCTACTCCTTTTCACATTCTCTTTTTGCTCTTGTTCTTCTGATACCTTATCTATTCACAAACCCATAAGAGATGGTGAGATTCTCATTTCTAAATCTAAAACATTTGCTCTTGGATTCTTCACTCCAGGAAAGTCCACCTCTCGCTATTTTGGAATTTGGTACTACAATTTGCCAATCCAAACTGTTGTTTGGGTTGCAAACCGAGATAGTCCCATCAACGAAACTTATGGTATTCTATCTATCGACACAAACGGAAATCTAGTAATTCACCACAACCATAGCACCATTCCTATTTGGTCTACCAATGTTTCATTACCACAATCACAAATAAATAGCACCGGTGCTGTTATAGCAAAATTATCAGACATAGCAAACCTTGTTCTGATGATAAACAACACAAAAACTGTCATCTGGGAAAGCTTTGATCATCCTACAGACGCCTTGCTTCCATATCTAAAGATTGGGTTTAATAGAAAAACTAATCAAAGCTGGTTCCTTCAATCCTGGAAGATAGATGATGACCCTGGAAAAGGTGCATTCACGGTGGAATTCAGCACCATTAGTAAACCTCAGTTTTTTATGTACAACCATAACCTTCCATGGTGGCGTGCTAGACATTGGAATGGAGCACTATTTGTAAGTGTACCAAATATGAAACGAGATATGGAAACTTTTAATGTTTCTTTTGTGGAAGATGACAACTATCTAGCAATCTCATATAACATGCTTGATAAGTCTGTCATCGCTAGAATAGTTGTTCAACAATCTGGTTTCTTTCAAACATTCACATAGGACAGTCAAAAGAGCCAATGGAGCCGGTACTGGTCTGAACCAACAGACCAATGTGATAACTACGGAACATGTGGATCAAACAGTAATTTTGACCCTTTAAACTTTGAGAACTTTAAGTGTACTTGTTTACTTGGTTTTGAACCAAAATTTCCACGTGATTGGTATGAGAGTAGAGATGGGTCGGGAGGGTGTGTAAGGAAGAAAGGTGCGTCTGTTTGTGGGAATGGCGAAGGATTTATCAAAGTTGTAAGCTTGAAAGTTCCTGATATATTGAGGGCAGTTACCATAGGTGGTTTGAGTTTGGAAGAATGTGAGAAAGAATGCTTCAGAAACTGCTCTTGTACTGCCTATACCGTTGCTGACGTGAAGAATGGTGGAAGTGGATGTTTGGCATGGCATGGGGATTTAATGGACATTCAAAAACTTAGTGATCAAGGCCAAGATCTATTTTTACGTGTCGATAAAGTTGAACTAGGTAAGATACTCCCTCCTACTGTTTTTTTCTTTTTAAATTTGACACCACTTATGTGTAGTTTAAACTTCTTTGGACTTGTTTCTGCTTATCATCAGCTAATTACGACAAAAAAAGCAAAGGAGTCCTTGATAAAAAGAGGTTGGCTGCAATTCTTGTAGCTTCTATAGTTGTAATTGTCATCCTCCTATACTGTGTGAGTTACATGTGGAAGAAAAAAAGAAAGGGTATGTGCATTATTTTCTAGGATGATATACCATGTTCTTTATATTTCACATCTTATAAATGGTTTTCAGGCAAACACATTTTGTTCAGTTGGGGTTGAGAGTGATCATAAACCCATTTTGTCTTGGCACCAATAGTGTCATTTGGCTGATTTGTCTAGGGGTTGGTTGACTATGGAAGTTTTGTTTGTAGTCTTCCGTTCCACTTGTTCAGTTGGGGTTGTGTGATCCTGATATGAAGTTAGATGATTCATTGGTATTGTTTTAGTTTTCGCTCTTATTTTATAGTTGGATAAATTATTCTGTTTTGAATCACCAAAGCTTAAATACCAATAAAAATCATCAGCTAGAACCAAAAGGGTAGTGGCTCCAAAACAGCCCCAAGTCATCTACCGTTAGGCTTAAATACCGGTAAAACTAAAAGGAAAATCAGCACTAATAACCACAAAAAATTGTCCCCAGCAGCCCCAAATCATGGACAGAACCACATCATCTCCCAATACTATTGTCAACTTCAATTCCAGCTCTCAAATTCATATTCCTGCTGACACAAGATCCTTTGATTCCTTATGACAGAAGCAATTTTCTATTTATATACCATTTTCAGAATCCATGCACACCACCACAAATTCAATCTTCTCCATTCAAACTGAGATATGATTTGGGATTCAAACATCATAGCGAAATTTGGTAATTAAAGCCGTTAGTTTTCATTTATCAACCATTTTAACGGTGCATCACAAATGCTGAACTGTCTACCAAACCACACCCCCCAACCAGGGGCGGATCCAGGGCTAAGCTTTTGGTGTGGCTAAAATTATAGTGTCATAAAAATTTTCCCAATAGAGAAATGCTAGCAACACACATTCTAACACACACTTTTCAACCCACTCTCTTTGATTGGTTAAAAATCACATGGGACCCACCAAATCATGTGGGTCCTATATAAATTTGGTGGGTCCCATGTGATTTTTAACCAATCAAAGAGAGTGTGTTGAAAAGTGTGTGTTGCTAGCATTTCTCAATTTCTAATTTGAACAAATGAGCCACCAGCTACTTCTACCAATTCATTTTTATAAACATCCTTCATATGTAAATAGTTTTTCGGAAATTTTGGTGTGGCTAATGCATCTGCCCCTTCCCCCAACACATAAACTTAGAAACAGGCACGACATAAATGATGAGACTTTAAAGGGGGCCGATTTATGCCAATTCTTTTGTCGTTTGGACATACTCTTGTGTGCCAATCCAGACTGAAGTGTTTTATCAGCAGTTCTAACCAAGTTTTGATTAACTTTTGCTCTATCAATGTTATACAATTTCTCTAGCAACTGCTAATAATTGTGGTTGTTGTTGAGGGAACATTACACTTACAACACTAGAAAAATGTTAAATATAAGTTTTTTTGGAGAGCCAAAAAGAAATATACCTGATCTAAATGTTTAAGTTGATTGAAATCTTACCTTATGTAATTTGTAACTTCAGATAAAATGATGCAGCAACCAAACCAAGATTCCTCTGGAGAAGAGAACGATATCCAAAGCAACACGCATCCAAATCTACCCTTTTTCAGCTTTAAAACGTTAATGACAGCTACAAGAAATTGTGGTCATGATAATAAGCTTGGTCAAGGTGGATTTGGCTCTGTCTATAAGGTAAGTGAAACTCTACATTGAGATACTCAAGCAAGAAGTGACATTATCCTTAGCCTCTTTATATTCATTTCAATCACATTATTAAAAAATGGTGCAAAAATAATGAAATGGGATTTAAGAGACAAATATTTCAGGGCTTCTTGGCAAATGGACAAGAGATAGCAGTGAAAAGATTGTCCAGAGATTCTGGTCAAGGCGAAGAAGAGTTTAAGAATGAAATTAAACTTTTAGTTAATCTCCAACACAGAAATCTAGTGAGGTTGCTCGGATGTTGCTTTGAAAAAGAAGAAAGGATGCTGGTTTATGAATACCTATCAAACAAAAGCCTAGACTTCTTTATATTCGGTATGCCTCTCTCTGATTCAATCATTGTCTCTCTAACCTGAATAAACTTGTAGTTAGACAAGCATAGAGCATATAGACTTAACGTAACCTGTAACTTAAGGGCATATGCTAATTCTGGCTTATAGCTACTCAATGTAACATGTTTCAAAAAAAAAAAAGCTTCTCAACATGACAAACTCGAACTTCACATAATTGTAAACAATTAAAATTAAAATTAGTTCAATTTTTTAAAGTAAGAACGCAATTTGGAGAACATGTTACAGGTCCAAGATATTCCTATTCTCGTAAAAATATCTGTTATAAAATTCAGGTCTTAAACAATTAGCAGGGACATAACATCAAACTAGACGCCTTTCACTAACACTAATTTGGGCGTTGGCCTATTTATAGCCTTGTATAGAAGTTTTATAGCCTTGTATGTTTTAAAATAATTACAAGAAATTTGCAGATGTGCCTACACTCCTAGTCGGGCACAAGATGATTGATGATCCAGCATATTATCTACTTTCATAGACTCATTGACAGTTTGCTAAATTCTATATTTTCATGGTTATGTGGAAATAATGACTTCCTTATATATAAATAAAATTTTATTTTCCTTTTCCATTACATACTTGATAAGTTCCTATGAAGTTAAGCTCAATATGCAATTAATGATTGCTAATATGCTCAACTCAGATCAAAACCAAAGGTCATCATTG